>ERZ773005.226-NODE-226-length-50933-cov-26.846849_pt1 | contig 50933 bp, 54 predicted proteins | sample MGYA00580666_ERZ773005 | MGnify/ENA primary metagenome ERZ773005 (study PRJEB29015, sample SAMEA2737999) | human oral metagenome | biome: human oral; feature: human-associated habitat; material: dental | place: China | collected 2061 ...
TCAGCGAGGGAGATGTTTGCTTCATCGATTCCGCTGGCGAGAAGGTCATTGCCTATGAGCGTACCTTGGACGGCTGTTGCGTGCGCGTTTTTGCAAACTTCTCTGACCAAAAGGTTTGCTGTGCGCCGAAAGCCGCAATCGATGGCTCTGACGTCCTTATTGGTAACTATCCCGATACCGTAACGGATGAAGGTGCGCTCGTACTTCGTCCTTTTGAGGCACGAGCCTTTATCTGGGAATGATAGAACCACGCTTGGGGTTTCCACCAAGAGCTCTTTCTCAAGGTTCTTGTCGACACCTGGAAGTTGCTAGGTTTCTCTTCGTTTGCCATACTTGCGTTTGCCATATTTGCAGCAAGTATGGCTATATTCACCAAACTTGCAGCAAGTATGGCTATTTTTGCCACATTTTCAGCAAGTTTGGTTAACTCAAGACCAACTTGGCGCATTTCCGGCAGCCTCTCTAAACAGCTCCTCTAAGCAGTCTCCCTAAAGTCACGAAACCCTAAGTACTTCATTAAGTAGCTCGTTTAAATACTCCTATCAGAAGGCTAGACATGGAGATTCTGTGAATGAGCAAAAACAAAATCTTCCAAATCTATACAAAAACTAAAAACGCCTAAATTGTTTCGACTATGCCACGCTTCCTCTTATTCTTTTTCACTTGAATCCCAGTCAGATATCTGTCAGATAGCGGTCAGATAACTTTTTTTGGAATAATGTAGCATCGTATCTATGAAGATATTGTTTTCTCATACAACTGCTCTAGAGCTTCTTCGGACTCAATCTCTTTCAGGTCAGAAGATTAGATACGTTTGTGGAGACAGCGTACCGAATACCTCTCTCAATAAAGAAGAACTGCGAAAGGTCTTCTCGATGATTAAGCAAGCTTATGGGGTGCGTCTCAACTTGCCGATTCATTATGTCATTAGCAATAGGGAAAAGCTGCGTCGTTCTCACATAGCACATGCTCATTACTTTACAAATAAAGATTGCAAGGGACTTTTTATAGAATTGCTGCCGGGCATCGGCTGTTCCTCGCCATTCCTGACTGCCCTTCAGATGTCAAGTCAACTCAGCAATCTTGAACTCGCTTATCTTCTCTCAGAGTTCATGGGACTCTATTCGCTATCACCTCATAAGGGCGAGAAAACCCTGTTTGAACGTAAGCCGTTTTTAAACAAATCAGAAATACTCCAGCAACTTGAAAATGCAAGAGGAATAAAAGGTACTCGTCGCATAACAAAGGCCACGAGGATATCCTGCGAAAATGCTGCATCTCCTATGGAAATCAAACTTTACCTAAGAGCAACACTTCCTTTTGCGCAAGGCGGATTCGGGTTTCCGACGGTATCGCTGAATCCCGAAATATTAACAAAAACAATCGGCTCAAATCCAGTAAACCGCATTCGCAAACCGGACTTACTGTTTCCGCACATTGGCAACAGAGACTCAGAGCTCAGAGACAAGAAGTGCTTCTCGGCAGCCATAGAATACCAAGGAGAGCATCACTCTACAAAAGACCAACAGCTAAAAGATGCACTGCGTGCAAATGAGTTTATGGGCACTGACATAAAGGAATATATTATCTGGAAATCTACGTATGATGATGCTGTTTATATGAGAGGGATCTTTCAAGAAATTCGCAATACTGTCGGGTTACCAAAACGTATCTGCTCGAAGACGAGAAAGCAAAAAGAGTATGATGCGCAAATGGCACTTTACAATGCCCTCGAACAAATTGACGGATATTTTACTGATTCTGACAAAAATGTATTTGAAAATGCACTTCGGGAGACGTTCTAGGATTATATGTTGCAATCCGAAAAGTCTTTAGTGCTGCCGGTAGTGTTGCTGATAGTATTGCCGAGTAGTGATGGCAAGTAGCGCGCTGCTGAGTTGTGCTGCTGGTTGTGTGCTGCCGAGTAGCGTTGCCGAGTAGTGATGGCAAGTAGCGCGCTGCTAAGTTGTGCTGCTGAAAAGTGCTGCCAAACTTGCAGCAAGTATGGCTATATTAACCAAACTTGCAGCAAGTATGGTTATTTTTGCCACATTTGCAGCAAGTTTGGTTAACTTAAGACCAACTTGGCGCATTTCTGGCAGTTCTTTCGGCAGCTCTCGCGGCAGCTTCCTCGGCAACTCTTTCGGCAGCCCTCTATCTGCCGCATAAAACACGAACCTATAAAGCACTCTGTGTGGCGAGAAAAACCGCTGTATTTCTCGCCCCGAAACCACTGCCGTTGGCCCCACTCGCAGTCCGCGCGTGGGGCCAACGCGTAGACTACACACGCATACACGCTCAAAGTAGCGCGATTTGAATTACTTGAGGCCGACCCGAGCACAGCTTCATTCTGCGCAAAGCCTTATACTTACTAATAGAAAAATTATGCGCAGCAGCCTTGTGTATCACAAAACCGCTCGCGCCGTCACAGAAGGGGTCTCGTATGAGCCAGAAGAAAGATCCGAAAGACACCTGCGTTCTCGTTACCGGAGGCGCCGGATTCATTGGCAGCCATACGGTTGTTGAGCTGCTTAATTGCGGCTACGAAGCAATCATCGTTGACGATCTTTCCAACGCGTCGGAAAAAGTCGTCGACCGCATTAAAACCATTGTGGGCGAGAAGAACGCCGCGCGTCTGACGTTTTACAAAGCCGATGTCAATAATCGCTCGGAGCTCAATCGCATCTTTGATTCCCACCATGTCGACCGCGTTATTCATTTTGCGGGCTTCAAGGCCGTTGGGGAATCCGTTACTAAACCGATTGAGTACTACTCCAATAACCTTGGCTCCACACTCACTTTGCTGGATGTGATGCGTGCACACGATTGCAAATCCATCATCTTCTCCAGCTCGGCAACCGTCTATGGTGATCCTGACGCGCTGCCCCTGACTGAAGAGAGCCCCAAAAAGCCTGCTACCAACCCATATGGCTGGACAAAATGGATGATCGAGCAGATCCTCACCGACGTGCATACCGCAGATCCCACATGGAACGTTATTCTGCTCCGCTACTTCAATCCCATTGGCGCGCACCAGTCGGGCCTTATCGGCGAGGATCCTACGGGCATTCCCAATAACCTCGTTCCTTACGTGGCTCAAACCGCCATTGGCAAGCGCGAGGCCGTTCATGTCTTTGGCAACGACTACAATACCCCGGACGGCACCGGCGTGCGCGACTACATTCACGTCTGCGACTTGGGAACCGGCCACGTTGCGGCACTTACATGGATGAACGGTCGCGAGGGTGTTGAGATATTCAATCTCGGTACCGGCGTCGGAAGCTCGGTTCTTGATATCATCAAGGCCTTCTCTCGAGCATGTGGCAAGGACATCCCCTACGTTATTGACCCGCGCCGCGCAGGAGACGTAGACGCCAACTACGCCGATTGCTCCAAGGCGGCAAAAGAACTCGGCTGGACCGCTCAATACAATCTTGATGACATGTGTCGAGACTCGTGGAAGTGGCAGTCCATGAACCCTAACGGATACCGCGGCTAACGCTCGCACCTCAAGCAACAAGGGATTATCGTGGACTTTATCGACTATCTCACATCCGTCAGACCTCGTGTCGAGAAGGAACTGGACGCTGGACTTCCCATTCCCGTATCGCAAAGACACCTCAAAGAGGCCGAACCGCCGACGTGCAATTCCATCGTCGCCGACCTGAACACCTATCTGTACCAGCCCTTACGCGGATTTTCCGCTACGGGCGGTAAGCGCGTGCGACCTGCACTGGTGCTTCTCGCCACACAAGCGGTTCACGGGAACGTTGAGGCGGCCCTGCCAGTCGCCTGTGCAATCGAAGACTTTCAATCAGCCGCACTGATCCACGATGATATTGCCGATAAATCTGAGCTGAGACGAGGCGAGCCTTGCCTGTATCGCCGTCTTGGAACCGGACTTGCCATCAACGTCGGTGACGCCGCCCTTGTGCATACCATAGGACGCATATGTCACGGCAATGCGTATGACGAAACAACGCGACTGCGCCTTATCGACGCTCTTATCTCCATGCAGGAACACACTCTTGAAGGTCAAGCGCTTGATCTTGGATGGACGCAGGAGAATCGCTGGGACATTACCCCCGATGAGTATCTTTTTATGGCAACGTCAAAAACAGCCTACTACTCGGCGGCATATCCGCTTCTTTGCGGTGCCATCGTGGGCGGAGGCACCGCAGAGCAACGCTCGGCACTTGAAGCTTTTGGCCTCAAAGCGGGGCTTGCATTCCAGCTTCAAGACGACCTGCTAAACCTCGTCGGCAATGCCAAGACTCAGGGCAAAGATTTTCGCTCCGATATCACGGAAGGCAAGCGCACTCTTTTGGTGGTCAAAGCGATTGAGGTGCTTCTCGCCAACGCAGAGGGCAATGCAGAGAGCAACACAAAAGATAGTAGCGCAAAGGACAACGCGGACAGCACTGCAAAGAGCAGCACGCCAAGCGTTGCGGCTGCCAAAGCTTCGTATAAAAAACTCATCTCTCTTTTGTCGTCAAAGACAAATGACCCTATACTGTTAGAGGAGGCCGTTGAACTCATTGTGTCTACCGGAGCGGTCGACGATGTCCGTGCCTACGCCCAAACGCTGATAGCCGAGGCAAAAGGATGTTTGGAAGAAGCTCCGTTTGACGCTGAAGCGCGTGACACCCTGCTTTCAATGGCCGACTTTTTTGTGAATCGGGAGAGGTAATTAAAAACCATGGATCCTATTACACCCGGTAGCACCGGCGCTGCCGTTGAAGATATTCAGGAACGATTGGTACGACTCGACTATGCCATCGACGACTCTGAACGCGAGAAGAACACCTATGGTCCTTCCACCGCCAAAGCCGTTGCTCGATTCCGTCTTGATCATGATCTTTCGCTTGGTGAAGACGTTGACACCGCCACATGGATGCTGCTTGTCGATGAAAGCTATCAACTTGGAAATCGCACGCTGTATCTGCGGCTGCCAAACTTTCACGGCAATGACGTGCGTCAGCTTCAAGAACGCCTGAACATCCTGGGATTTTCCTGTGGCAAACCGGATGGCCAGTACGGTGTCCACACGGAGGCTGCCGTAAAGCTCTTTCAAGAAAGCGTCGGTGAACTTGCCGATGGCATGGCCTTTCAAGACACCTTGGATGCCATTGAACGTCTGCGTCATGTCTGGTCAGGCAAGCAGGCAAAAGGCCCGCATCCCCAAGGTGGTATGGGTTTCGCACGAGCCGCAAACGTACTGGAAACCATCAAGCTTGCTATCACGGGAGAAGATCCCATTGCCAGAAACGTTGCGGGACGCGTTGTAAACCTTGCGACGGCAACCTCTGAAGCGTCAGGCATCGAGCTGGTGGATTCCATCAAAACGCCCACACGCGCAGACGCGATTCTCGCCATTACCTCACAACCTGCTCCCGTCAAGCCGGCGCGAGGCAAGGTTGTCATCGGCAGCGTAAGCATGGATGAAAATGAAACGCTCCCCATACGTCTTCGCACCGCATTTCAATCGGCAGAGGGATCCCCTCGGATTGTACGCGTCTCGCTTCCCGAAAAAGCATCGGCGAACGGTTCATTTACCCTTGCAGACGCGCAAACTTTTGCAGTTCTTGTATTAGATGCAATTTGTGGCGCATTTGCCGCCCATAGCTGATACACTCTTAAGGCAGTCATTTTTTTGACGAGGACGCTGACATCCAACGTAGCGAGTACATTGGGATATCGTCCAACGGTTAGGACACGGGTTTTTGGTGCCTGGAATGTGGGTTCGAGTCCTACTATCCCAGCCATTCTCGTTTGATATGATGACTGCGTAAGGGACACGGACGCAACATTCCCGCGTCAACGCATACCGTATGCTTGGAGGCTTTTCACATGCCACTTACTGCGATTGTCCTCGCTGCAGGCGAGGGAACGCGCATGAAGTCCCGTCACCCTAAGGTCGTACACAACCTACTCGATAAGCCCATCGTTTGGTGGACTGTCCGTGCTGCTCAAACCGCAGGTGCTGAGCGCACGATTGTTGTTGTGGGAAATCATGCCGATGAAATTAAAGACGCGCTTGCTGATTTTGACGCAATTGAGTATGTCGAGCAGCGCGAGCGCTTGGGCACCGGTCATGCGGTTCGGGTGGTTCGCGATGCCGTTGGCGGCTTCAGTGGACCTGTCGTTGTCATTAATGGCGACGCTCCCCTTATGCGCCCGGAAACGATCAAAGCTCTTGTCGACGAAGCACAGGCGCATCACAACGCTTGCACGCTCCTTACCATGACGCCACCGGATCCCACGGGGTACGGTCGCGTTGTTTTTTCAGATGGTCGTGTAAGCGGTATTGTCGAGCACAAAGATGCCACGCCGGAACAGCGTATACACGAGACGGAATGCAACGTCGGCGTGTACTGTTTCTGCGGCAGCCGCCTTACAAAAAACATCGACCTTCTCGCCCATGACAACGTACAGGGTGAATACTATATCACCGATATGGTCGGCATATACGTCAGCCAAGGCGAGCCGGTGTCTGCCGTACATGTTGACGATTACCGCGAAGCTTTGGGTATCAATTCCCGCGCGCAGCTTGCCGTTGCTACCCGCATTATGCAGAAGCGGATCAACGAGCGCCTGATGGCGGAAGGCGTCACGATGCTTGACCCCTCTACGGTCTGGATCGGCGCGGACGTTACCGTGGGTCAGGATAGTGAAATTCTTCCGATGACCATGCTCTTTGGATCAACGCATGTCGGATCTGACTGCGTTGTCGGGCCAAATACGCGCCTCACCGACACGAGCGTCGGAGGTGGTTGCATTGTTGATGAAACAGTTGCTCTTTCCGCGATTATTGAAGATGGCGCCACCTGCGGACCCCGTGCATATCTGCGCCCGGGAGCGCATCTCATGCCACACGCAAAAGCGGGAACCCATGTGGAGATCAAAAACTCCACCATCGGTGCGGGTTCTAAGGTTCCTCACCTTTCCTACATTGGCGACACAACCATGGGTGAAGGCGTTAATGTGGGCGCCGGCTCTATTACCTGCAATTATGATGGCTATCACAAATTCCATACCACCATCGGCAACCACGTGTTCATTGGATCCGATACCATGATGGTAGCTCCCGTTACCATTGGAGACGGCGCGTTGGTTGGCGCAAGCTCCTGCATCACTCAGGATGTTCCCGCAGACGCTCTTGCACTTGAGCGCACAGAACAGCGTATTGTTGAAGGATATGCCGCCACAAGGCGCGCAAAGCTCGAGGAGAAAGAGGATTAAATGTTCGAGCAACTGTGTGAACCGCTTAATGTCGAGAAGAACATTAAACTGTATTGTGGTACAGGAAACCCAGAACTTGCCCGCAAAGTTGCTGAAATCCTTCATCTTGAACTCTCCGGTTTATTGCTGGAAAAATTTGCTAATGGCGAAATCTATGCTCGCTTTGACGAGTCTGTCCGTGGCGATGAGGTCTTCTTCATCCAAACGCTTGCGGGCAAAAACGTCAACGACCTGGTTATGGAGACCTTGATCGTTGCCGATGCCGCCAAGCGAGCTTCCGCAAAGAACTTCACCGCCGTTATCCCCCACTACGCCTACGCGCGTCAAGACCGCAAGGCTGCCGCTCGTGAGCCTATCACCGCACGTCTCATGGCAAATCTGCTTGAAGAGGCCGGTGTTGATCGCGTTATTACGCTCGATTTGCACCAAGGTCAAATTCAGGGCTTCTTTGACGTTCCTGTTTCACACCTCACCGCGCTGTATCTCTTGGGCGATTACTTTAAGAAAAAGCCGTTTGACTGGGAAAATACCGTTGTTGTCTCCCCCGATATGGGTCGCGCCAAGGCAGCAAAAAAGCTTTCCGATTACCTTGACTGCGGTCTTGCCATCGCTCACAAGAGCCGTCCCCGTCACAACGAATCGGCCGTCATGGGCATCATCGGCAACATCACCGGTAAAACCTGCATTGTCAACGATGACATGATTGATACCGCGGGAACGCTCTGCGCTTCTGTCTTAAAGCTCAAAGAAATGGGTGCGGGAGATATCTATGTCTGCGCAACACACGGCATCTTCTCGGGACCTGCTATTGAGCGCCTGAATGAAGCTCCTATCGAGGAGTGCGTGGTAACCGACGCTATTCCTTGTGCAGCAGCCAACCAGTCGGGCTCAAAAATCAGGACCATCACCGTTGCAAATGAGCTTGCAGAAGCCATTTATGCCGTCTACACGGATCGCCCCGTTTCCGACATCTTTGGTGGCGACTTGAATCTGTAAAGACTGTCGAACCTATAAAGATTGCCGGGGTGCAAGAATACCAGAGCGTCAGACGCCCGCTGGCCTGCAAGGATGCTAGGGCACTAGGGCGCTAGCTGCTAGGCTACAAGAGTACTGGACCGTCAAAGGTCTTCTCCACTGAAATAATCCCAAATAATCCCACTTCAAGAAACTTTGAAGTGGGATTATTGTCTTAAAATCACCACTAAACACGCAGATTTCAAAAACCCCGTCGAAATCGCTGTTTACGGGTGATTCGATTCACCCGTAAACGCTCAAATTAAAGAAAATCCACCAGTAAACATCGTTCTTATCGACTGCAGTCACCTGTAAACCGCAAGTTTGAAGCAAGTGGCGAGAAGAACTTCGTTTACTGGTGGATTTGCCTCGTCGTAATTGCGTTTACTGGTGGATTCTCGGCCTCGAAAGCCCGAAGCCTTCCATACAGACGTCTTTCCCTTCCGTGGCAGACGCTTTTTCCGTAAAGGCAGCAGGGAGCAGAGCTTAGTGGGTAGTTCCGAGAGACTCGCCAACGGTATCAACCTCATGCTCCACGGCAGTTGCCAAAGCAATCTCAAGACCGCGCGTCATAACCTCAATAGGAAGACTTGCGGTATTTGCAGACTGCTTTGTTGCCTGCTCGGTTGCGAAAGGAACGTGCAGGAAAGCCCCGCGAGCATTGGGGTGCTTGGTGGCAAGCGCATGCAACATGGAATACATCACATCGTTGCATACATACGTACCTGCCGTATACGACACAGCAGCAGGAATACCTGCTTCATTCATTGCCTCTGTCATGGCGCGAACAGGAAGCGTCGCAAAATAAGCATCGGGACCATCCTCGACGATCTTCTCGGCATGTGGTTGGTTGCCGTCGTTGTCGGGAATGCGAGCGTCGCGATAATTGATGCCCACAAACTCCGAAGTAATCTTTGCACGACCTCCTGCTTGTCCAACACAAAGCACGATATCGGGATCAATATGATCAATTGCTGCGGATACCGCGTCGGCACCTGAGCCGAAGACTACAGGAATCTCAAGTTTCACTACATTGGCACCGGCAATGGTATCCGGAAGCGCTCGGACGGCTTCCCATGCCGGGTTGATTTTCTCGCCACCAAAAGGTTGAAAACCAGTTACAAGAATCGTTGACACAACGACCTCCTTAAGACGAAGTTAAATACTCTAAGTACCCACCGCAACGAATTTCATACATGCGAATCGTTGCTGCCGCACTCGCATCCGTTGCACGCCCGCCTCACCTGTCGCCCGCGTCGAGCGGCGATGTCGAGGCCGTTGCACTCACATGCGCTCGTCGCGTTTTGTACCTGTCGCCTCTGCGTCTGTCTTAAAACGCCACAAGAACGATCATCATAAGAATCTGAACGGTGAGCATGAAAACCGCAGGGATGACCTGCTTTTTAATGACTCCGTATTCGTCGTCCATCTCAAGAATTGCGACCGGAACAATATTGAAGTTGGCAGCCATGGGCGTCATAAGAGTTCCACAGAATCCACAAGTCAAGGCAAGCGCTCCCACGACCGTTGGGTCGGCGCCCAGTGAAAGGACAAACGGAGCTCCAATACCCACCGTCAGCACGGTAATTGCCGCAAAGGCGTTGCCCATAATGGCGGTAAAGAGCGCCATGCCAACGCAGTAGACAATGATACCGACAACCAGATTGCCCTCCGGAATGACGGCTCCCACAAGGTGAGAAATGACCTCCCCAACGCCGGCTGCTGTAAAAGTGGCACCAAGAATCGAGAGGAGCGTCGGCAGCATAACCAAAGGTCCAACAATATCCAACATGCGTCTTGAATCGTCCAAGAAAAGCTTAGGCGTATTGACGCCGGGACGCATCGCCAAAAGGATTCCACAGCCCACAAAAACACCCACGGTCAAACCAACCAGAGTTGAAATCTTTGGGAAGAAAAAGGCAAACAGAAGCGCAAAAACGCCGATGCTAAACGACGCGAGAAAAATCTTGTTTCCGACGCTCGTATATGCCAGAGACATTTCTTCTTCAGTCGGCTTTATTACATCTTCACCGCGTCCGACCTGCTTGAACACTGCCGGAAGCAGCATAACAATAAGGCCAACGCCCGTCCACTCCGAAGGGATCCACTTGCCCACAATAAAAAGAAGGCCGAGCATGGTCCAAAATACCCCGGTACCGATGCGCTTTGCGTTGGTCTTGTCGCGAAAGTTTGAAACGCCCGCATAAATTGCGACAAGGCCAATCAGCACAAACACAACTTCAAGCAATTTTGTTGAGAGCGTAATCTTGGGATCGGTAGAGGTATAAAACGCGATAACGGCATCCATTATGCCTCGCCTCCTTCTACGGCAGCATGAGTGTTACCAGCGGCATCGTCAGCAACAAGAGCTGAGGTAACAGCCGTGTTTCCTGCTTTTTCAGCAGCAGCCTCAAGGTCGCGCTTTTGGCAGCGACGGTCGAGGAAGATGTAGTATGCCGAGGTAAACGCCACAGCGATAAGAGCCACCGGAATTTCTATGGCCGCAAGATGCGCAAGCTCAACGGCGTATCCCAGCTCCTTGAGTGTGCTCTGCACCAGCAGCATGCCTGATGAACCCACAAAAAGCACCTGGCCAAAGAACCATGCCACATTTTCCATACCGGATGCCATGCCCTTGAGGTCATCGCGATGTTTCGGTGTCATGAGCGTGCCATCAGGGTCGTCCGCGGCCTCGGCCATCGGCATCACGACCGGCTTAATGAATCCGGCAACGCCGCCAAAGCCAACGTTGAATGCAGCAAAAATGACGCGGAAGACACCGTAGGCTGCCATAATGATGCCGCCGCTTGCACCCTTGACACGCCTCATCAGCTCGCGAGCCGCATTGCGAAGGCCGTTACGCTCAAGCGTTCCCGTAAGTACAAAGACCACTACGCAAATCAGCATGGTTCTTGTCGAAACAAAGCTCTTACCGAGCGTCTGCAAAAATACAATCGGATCCATACCGGCAATCACGGCCGTTGTTACCGCCGCTATGAGAATCGTGAGAATGGAGTCGAGCTTCAGCGTAAAGCCGACAATGACCACAATAATTCCCAGCAGTTTGACCAACTCAGATATATCCATACCGCCTCCTTGATATGCGCCTTTCTTACCACAAGATTACACACAAAATCCCCGGCACAAAGGTAAAGTGCAAAAATTTGAATAATATGTTACATTCCGTAAACAAAACTACTCAGAGCGTCCGGGAGAAATGATGAGCGCACAAAGGCAGACACACCATGAACCGAGAATATCTTCCGTGCCTCAAACGCCCCGTGAACTCCTTAAGTCTCCTGCTCTTATCTGCGGCCTTGGCAATCCTGGCGAGAAGTACGCACACACCAGACACAACATCGGCTTTGCGGTAATCGATGCGCTTGCACGTCGTTATGACGTCCGCTATTGGAAAAGCGAAGCGGGTTGCCTGGTTACCACCATCATAGTCATGGATGCAGACGCACAACGGCAAGAAGTGCTTCTCGCCAAACCGCAGGATTTTATGAACACCAGCGGAGGACCTCTCTCAAAGCTCGCTCAGGCGAGGCGCATCTCCCCTGCCAACATACTTGTCGTTCATGATGAAGTTGATCTTGCAGCCGGAAGCATACGAACACGAGCCGGTGGCGGACTTAATGCCCATAACGGCCTGCGCTCCATTGCAGACAAGTTTGGCACCCGCGATTTCATGCGCCTGCAGTGCGGCATCGGGCGCCCGCCTGGTCGAATGAAGGTAGCTGACTACGTCTTGAAAGAGCTCAAAGGCACCGCTCTTGAAGAGTTTCTTGTCACCGTTGAGGTGGCAGCCGATGAGGTAGAAAAGCTTCTGAAAACAAGCACTCAAGCCGCGGGAACAAACAGTATTAAGATAGAACGGCGTCTATAAGTGTTAGTTGAATCTCGTCAAGTTGGGAGTTGTTCGTCTTGGCTGAAATCATCATTCTTAAAAACGTCGAGAAAAGCTATAAGGGCTCCCCTGTCCTCTCTATTAATGAACTTGTGTTTGAACCAGGCGAAATCGCTGCTATTGTAGGCAAAAATGGTTCAGGGAAATCAACTCTCATAAAAATCATATCGGGACTTTTGCTGCAAGATTCAGGAAGTGTAGACGTATTAGGCGTTGCTAATAGCAGCAGACAAATTCATCGCATTGCAAAGTTTGTACTTGAGAGTGGTGGCGGCTATTACCAATACCTAAGCGTCAAGCAGAACATAGAATACTTTCTCCACCTCAATCATCTCTCCTATCATGCATGTTCACACGAAATCTCGGAGCTTTTTGAGCTGTTTGAGTTTAGCGAGTACCAAGACCATCTTGTCTCTGAACTTTCGCAGGGTAACCGCCAAAAACTCTCTCTGATTGTTGCAATGCTCTATCATCCGCGCATACTGTGCTTGGACGAACCCACAAACGGGCTTGACGCGCCTGGCAAGCAAAAACTTTCCCAAGTCGTATCAGCTGCTGCGAAAAAAGGGATGATAGTACTTCTCACCACACACGACGCTGAATATATTGAGCTCTGCGCAACAAGGGTCATTCAACTCAGCGCAGGAAAAATTGTACTTGACAGGAAGCTTGATACCATCACGCGGAGCCGCCTGAGAAGGAAGTTCTTCACCATAGAGATCTCCAATTCGGATTTAGCACGTGTTGAAGCCGCCCTCGCCGGCCGACAACTTTTAGAAAGCATGAGTATACATACTCATGAAAACACCACTATCATGTCTACCTCACATGAGGAAGCAAAACAATTAGTTTTTGAGACCGCTGACGTGCTGAGCCTCACTCATAAAGAGGCGCTTGCAAATGATCTAAAGAAGGTGTTTGATGAGCCTCAAAATCCTCGCTCATGAATTTCGCCGTCAATTTTTGGAACTCGGTCAGTACAAAATCAACCTTGTGTTTGCAAACCTCTCCTTATTGGTCATGATTACGGGATATCTTGGCCTCTTTTCCAGTACTGCAGATGTATTTACTACCTTTGCAAGCCTCTTTTGCTGGTATATGGCAACTCATGGCATTACGCATCCATCGTTCTTTCTCGAAGACGAGATACAAGATCGGACCATCGTATCAGTTGTCAGCAGCGACCAGGGGGTTCTCTTTGTACTTGTGCAAAGGATGCTCATACAAATGGTTCTTGACCTTGTAAAAGCTCTTCCTCTTTTTGCCTTTATCGCAATTTTTATGAATATTCAAATACCTGCAACGATGTCAGTACTCTTTGTCATTGTGATGTTGGTTGTTATTGGGATATACGGTCTTGGCACCCTGATAGGCTCTTTTACATTAGTGTCACATAGAACCTCCAATATTGCGGCGCTTCTCTCGTATTTCATATTTTTCTTCGCGGGCGTGCTTGAGACGCCAAGTATATTTCCTCTGTTTGCTGAGGCGTTCCCATTCATCTGGTTTAAGCACTATATAGCAACTGGAAACTACATCTACCTGCTCATTATTTTGTTCCAAAGCCTCATGTACTGGGTGCTCGGTAGTGTTGTCTTTCGATGCATCCTTAACCGTAGTCTTAAAAGGGGAAGCATGTTCTATGTATAACGAGATAAAACGATACTTCTTTTTTAAGCGCCACTATCTTGTTGATAGCGTATGTGAGATCCTCTATCAGATGATTTTTGTGCTTGGCATGTGTATGCTACTTCTCCACCAACCAAATCTAAATCTTATGATGTTCTTTCTGTTCTTTACTGCCACCAATACTATTCTTGCCGCTAATAACGAATTGGAATTTGAGATTAGAAGCGGGCAAGTAGACAATCTGCGTCACAATGACCGTTCGATCTATGTAGTCTACATGGATCGTATCGCAGGCTACTTCCTCTATAACGCAACTATATTCGGACTGTCCTGTGCGGTACTACTTCTTCTTATGCCCACAGGTCTTCTGCAGCCTGTCTTTTCTCCATCAGTATTTGTCATGGCTCTTATGCACTATCTGTTCTTCTTCCTTTTGTATCTGCTTATTATTTGGCTTACGTTGAAATTTGAGCGTATCTCAGTTGCACTTAATTTCGGATACGCATGCCTACTCATATATTCTGGCTTGGTCTTTCCCTCAGCCTTCGCGCTATCGTATCGAAACATACTTGAGAGCGCTAGCACTCTTGTCATAAAGCTTTTATATGCTCTGCTTATATAACTTCTTGACTCATCACACTCCTCTTGCTGCAATCAGGTTATGATCAACCTCCTCACAAATTCCACTTCTTCACAAATCCTTCGCAAAATGAGATAGCTTTTCTCGCCACATTAACATGCGGCACGTTATACAATAACGGTTGCGCATTTTTCGGCCATCACCCAGGTGGTCGTTTAAATGATCAGCAGGTCGAGCATAGCCTCGATCAACTGCACGAGGATATCCGGTTCGGGAGAGGAGTACCGCTGAATGTATAAGATCCTCGAAAAGACGCAGTTCTCTGAAAAGGTTTTTAAGTTCCGCATTGAAGCACCTGAGATGGCCAAGCATGCACACGCTGGTCAATTCCTTATGGTTCGCGCCAATGAGACCGGTGAGCGTGTCCCGTTCACGTTTGCTGACTGGAATCCTGAAGAGGGTTGGGTCGAATTCATCTTTATGGTAATTGGTAAAACCACAGAAATGCTGTCCACCTACGAGGCAGGCAACGCCATCCAGGACGTTACCGGTCCTCTTGGCCAGCCCACCGAAATGGGCGAAGGCAACTGGGCGGTTATCGGAGGCGGCGTCGGCTTGGCCATTGCCTTCCCCGTTGCACGCCAGCTCAAAGCCACCGGTCATGAAGTTCACGCTATCATGGGCGCACGCACCAAGGATCTCCTGCTGCTTGAAGAGCAATTCCGCAGCGTGCTTGATGACGAACACATCCACATCACCACCGACGACGGCTCGTATGGCGAGAAGGGCGTCGTTACTGCACCGCTTGAGCGCCTGCTTCAGGAGAAGAAGGTTGACCACGTTTTCTGTGTCGGCCCCGTTCCTATGATGAAGTTCTCCGCTCTCACCGCCGAGAAGTACGACACACCTATCATTGCCTCCCTGAACCCCATCATGGTTGACGGAACCGGCATGTGCGGCTGCTGCCGTGTCGAAGTTGGCGGCGAAACCAAGTTTGCCTGCGTTGACGGCCCCGACTTTGATGCCACGAAAGTTGACTGGAACGACCTTCGCGCACGCCAAGCAGCGTACCTCACAGAAGAAGGTCAATCGCTCAAGGCATATGAGGAAACGAGGTGCGCATGCCACAGGTAAATGGTCGCTACATTCCTAATGTAAAAGCTCCTCGTACCGCTGATAACGAAGAGCCAGCCGATGTCCGCGCAAAGGACTTCCGCCCGGTAGATAAGGGCTTCACCAAAGAGATGGCAATCGCCGAGGCCAATCGCTGCCTTGACTGCAAAAATCCACTCTGCGTGCAGGGTTGCCCGGTCAACATTAATATCCCTCGCTTTATTGAGGCCATCCGCGCCGAAGAGTTTGGCCGTGGTTTGGACATCATCCACGAGGCATCGATGCTTCCCGCTGTCTGCGGCCGTGTATGCCCCCAGGAAAACCAGTGCGAAGGCGTTTGCGTCATGGGCAAACGCTCGGAACCCGTTGCCATCGGCCAGTTGGAGCGCTTCCTCGGAGACCAGCCTGAACTTGCTTCCGAAACCAAAGTTGCTCCGAGAAACGGCAAGAAGGTCGCCGTGGTCGGCTCTGGTCCTTCCGGCATTGCATGCGCCGGAGAACTTGCGCGCAACGGCTTTGACGTCACGGTCTTTGAAGCGTTCTTCACCGGTGGCGGCGTATTGGTATATGGCATTCCAGAATTCCGTCTTCCAAAGGCCGTTGTCAAGCGTGAGATTGACGGCCTCAAAGACCTTGGCGTGAAGTTTGAGTACAACTCGGTTGTAGGTCGCATTACTGATGCCGACGAACTTTTCGAGAAGGGCTTCGATGCCATCTACATCGCAACCGGCGCAGGTCTGCCAAAACTTCTGAACATCCCAGGTGAGAACCTCCCCAACGTCTTCTTCGCAAACGAGTATCTCACCCGCGTTAACCTCATGAAGGCTAATAACTTCCCTGAGTATGACACCCCTACCAAGCACGGCAAGTCTGTCATCGTCTTTGGCGGCGGCAACGTTGCCATGGACGCCGTCCGTACGGCAAAGCGTCTTGGTGCCGAGCGCGCCATCATCGCATATCGCCGTACCGAGGAAGAAATGCCTGCACGTCGCGCCGAGTTGCACCATGCAAAGGCCGAAGGCGTTGAGGTCATGCCTTTGGTCTCCCCGCTTGAGTTCATTGCCGGAGAAGATGGTACGGTATGCGCAGTACGTGTCCAGAAGATGGAACTTGGCGAGCCCGATGACTCTGGTCGCCGTCGCCCCGTACCTATTGAAGGCGCTATTGAGGAGATTCCTTGCGACGTTGCCATCTCGGCCATTGGCACCAACGCCAACCCCTTTGCCAAGATGATCGGTGATATCAAGCTCAACAAGTGGGGCTACATCGAGGCCGACGACGAAGGCCGCACCTCTGATCCCCGCATTTGGGCCGGCGGTGATATCGTCACCGGTGCAGCCACGGTCATCTTAGCTATGGGTGCGGGCAAGGTCGCTGCAGCTTCCATCACCAAGCACATCGCATAGCGCCAAGAGTGCTATCTGCACCCTCACATCGTGATGCAGCCCCGGCCGCTTTTGCGGCTGGGGCTTTTTGTAGCGGGAAACCTCGGGATTCACTGATATTCAATCTGTAAGGTTTGGAGTTGTACTCCAAACCTTACAGTTGTCTCATATATGTTATACTGTTATACACCTTTATACAAAGAACGGGGGTTCCATGTCATCGTCGAAACTTATTGCAGCACGTATTCCCGTCAACGATTACGAGCGGGCTTCTCGCGTCCTTACCGATAACAACCTTACTGTTTCCAGTGCCGTCCAAAGCCTCTTGAAGACGATAGCTGCAACAGGTGAGATACCGGAATATGCACAGACGCCCGCTCAGAATACGTCTCGTAAACAACTGGACAAGCTTATGCGGCAAGTAGCAAAGAGACCCGAAATCACTTGGCCGAAGGATGTCTCAGATAAAGATCTACTCGGAGAAGAAAGGATGAGGAGGTTTGGCTAACATCCTTATTGACACTAATATTGTTCTCGATCTGCTAAGCTTTTCTCGCCCAGCACACCATGATGCCCAAAGGTTTCTTGAGGAAAGTCTTGACGCCGGGCATGGTATCTTCCTCTCAGCTTCCTCCCTTAAAGATGTCTATTACATTTTGAACAAAATGTATAACGATGAGCTTTGGGCACGCGATGACGTCAATGCGGTTAAAAATCTCTTTTCTGTTGTCGAGCTCACCGTAGATATTATTGATACAGCACTTGCTTCCGATGAGCCAGATTTTGAAGACGGTATCATTCGTGCCACCGCCGAGAAGATCGGTGCTGCCGCTATCGTCTCAAGAGATGAAGAAGCATTTAAGAACGGATATATCCCCTGCCTCACGCCGCAGGTTGCCGCTCAGAGGTTTGCTTCCAAAGCCGCCTTCAAAGCGTAATCCATATACCGACATACTCGAATAATCGCTGACACCACAGTATCTGGCCATAGGAATAGGAAGGAGCCCACCCACAAGAGTAAATTCCCTCCTATAGTCAAGCTAATCCTAAATGCTCAACTCGTGGGCTTCCCACGAAGGTGCCACGACCTTGCTGCTTTATCAGGTAACCGTCCGTACACAGATCCCCGATAGCACGCCGCACCGTGATACGGCTCACCGAATAGGTGTGGCTCAACTCGGGTTCTGAGGGGATACGGTCACCGCTCTGATACTCACCCTTCTTGATCAATGTCTTAATGTCGTCGTAGATCTGCTGATAGAGAGGTACGTTATGGTTTGTAACAGCCATGGCGGATACCGATAAGCGCCAGCGAAATGGGTGATTTCTCCAGCGCACATATCATCGACACTGAACGCGATACGGGACGCTGAACACAATACGGACTGCACAGGTACCTAGAAACGGCTATCCTACGTATCAAGGCGAAAGGATCAATCGAAGGGTGTCGGGATGCGGCAAATATCTGAGGGAAAGCACGTTCTCGCCATCGAGCATCTCTCATGTTCCTATGGACACACAGACGTATTCCGGGATGTCTCGATGTCCTTGGACCCTGGCGACATCTGCGTTCTCCGAGGAGTCAACGGAGCCGGAAAGAGTACGTTGCTCCGCTGCATCGCCGGCAGGCAGCTGTTCTCGTCAGGCGTAATACGGCTCGATGGAAAAGATGCCTCCAAAGGGACCGATTCTGATGCAGTCGTCTTCGTGGAGGACACGCCTTCCTTCTATGAGGACCTGACAGCCCAAGAACACATACGGTTTGCCCTGAGGCTCAAGGGTCTTGATGATGCCGAGAAGCACGCCGAGGAGCTCGCGGGGGCATTTGACCTAAGAGGCTCCCTCGATTCCTTCCCCTCGTCCTTCTCGCGGGGGATGCGCTATAAGCTGGCGCTTGTCATTGCGTTCTCACTCGATCCGACCCTCCTCCTGCTTGACGAGCCCTACGGCCCCATAGACAAGAAAGCCGCGACGGCACTCGACAGCCTGATAGAGGAATATGCACAGAGGGGCCGTTCCGTCCTCCTCTCCTGTCATCAGGGTGCAGAGGGGCTCCGTCCCACCGTCGATGCCTTCCTTGAGGAAGGCAGCCTACAGGTTGTGCGGCCATGACCTCCAGTCGCTACCATAGTATCTGGCGAGAAGTCCTCTGGCTTGAAGGGCGACACCTGCGCACCACCGTCAACCGGGCCTTGAGCCTCGCCGGAGCTGACCTCGAAGATTCCAAAGGATACCTGGTATATCTCGCCGCGATACTCATCGCTTGGGCCATTTCCTCATGGGCGATGCTCTCGGCAGGTGTCGCCTCCCGGCTCGCTCAGCTCGGATCGGCAGAGCTATCCTTGCTTATGGAACTCATTGAGGCGCTGCCCCTTGCCTTCACCGCCATCGCAGCCGTCCGTGGGCTGCATCGGTCCTCATTGCTCCTCTCCAAGGCAGATACCACCTTTCTGACCGGCAGCTCCTGTGCCCTCCGCGTGACCTATACCTTCCACGCACTCGGGAGGGCGATACTCTCCTTGGCGGGGTCCGCGTTTGTCCTCTCCCTGTTCGGTGGCGGTATGTCCGCCGTTATGCCCAGGCTTTGTTGGGGCTGTATCACGTTCCTCCTATCATCGGCATTTCCCCTTGGATCGCTCATAGGATCTGCGCTGGGCCTCATGCGTCTGACAGGCAATCCCCAAAGGCCTGTCTGGCACATCGCCTCGTTTGGCATCGGCACCGTCGGTGCCGTGTTTCTCGGCTACCACTTCTCACATACAGTCGGAATACCCCTGCTACTTTTGGCAGTGGAGCCTGTCAGTGCGATTGCAGTAGGTGTCGCCTTCCTGCTCTTGTCCTGCCTGGTCATCATCTGGCTCCTGTCCACAAAGCGGGAGATAGATGTCCGTGTTATCGTGGAGGAGAGCGCCCTCTTTGCAGAGCTGCAGGCATACGACCCCTTCCTCTCACCCACTGCAACCGCTGAAAGGCGGAGGATCCTCAGAAACCATAAAGCTGCCCAAAGGGAGAAGAGGGGCCTCTTCCCCATGCCCTCAGCCTCACTGCCGATAGGGCACAGGCGGATGGCATTGCTCTCCCATGCGGTGATCTCAGGTGTACGGAGACCGGGTTATGTGGGAGATGCCCTGATATGGTCTGCAATTGTCGTCCCCTCGGGCATCGCCATCATGGCACTGCCCGTGAACAAAGGGCTTCTCATCCCCTGGCTTGCCCTCTGTCTGGCATGCCTGTCATATGCACGAGAACTCTGCCATGTGTTCTTTGCCGATACCGAAGACGTCCTCATCGACCCCATCCCGGTCTATGAGCTCCTGACGACGCTTACCCTTGACTCGCTTCCCTCTTTGATACTTGCCGTCCTCGCTTCCGTAGGGGTGACGCTGCCCGTCCTCCTTACGGCAAATGGGAACCTCGGATGGATCCTCGTGGGCGTCTTGCTCGACATCGGCATTGTCGTCTCCTGCGGACTCTCATCAGTGAGCCTGCCTCCCCTCTATGCAAGGATTCCCTACGAGATATCAGGCTTCGTAGTTGCCTTGGTCGCAGCGCTCACATCGCTCGCGGGTCTGGAGGTGACGCTTGTCTGCCTCGCCGTCCTTCTCGCCATAGGCGCCGCACTTCTCGCCAGCGTCGGTGGTCCCTCTCAACGGGCTTGCTGCTCCCAACGGAGCCTCTGCTCCTAGCAGGCCCTCCGTTCTCAACGGACTTTCCGCTTCCGACGGGATTCCTGCCCCCAACGAACTTTCCGCTAAAGAATTGCAACCATTAGGTATCCGCTGCTAAGAAAAGACGACCAGTAGGTATTTTAAGGGGCGAGAAGGGCCACTGAAGAGGGCAAATCTACCTAATGGTCTCGATTCTTTAGCAGAAATGCCCACGGCCGAGTAACCCCGACACAAACGCCCACGGCCGAGCAGTCCCAGCAGAAACGCCGCCGACAGAGCGCCCATGGCAGAAAACGAATCCCACCATGAGACCCCAAGGCAACCTTAAAGCAACCCTAAAGCGACCCCAAGGCCCGCTGTTGTCCAGTGGAAAATCACTTCCGAATCGCACGGTATCGGCTGGGGGTACAACAGGAAAGCGCTTTGAAGGTCTCGGAAAAGCTTCCCTGGTTCGAGTAGCCGACAGCCTCGGCAATCTGGCGAATGCTGAGATCGGTCTTTGCCAACAGCCTTTGTGCATATTCAATGCGCTGTTCTCGCACATACTCCTGTGGCGTTTTGTTCACGACCTTCTTAAAGGCGTCAATCATGCGAGATTCGCTGACATGAAACACGGAGCTCAACGCCCGGGTCGACAGATCCTTTGCCACATTTGATTTGATATAGAGCGAGATATATTTGTACAGCCGCTCGTCCACGGCCGAATATGCCTGACAATCATGTGTGCAGCGCTTACTTTCACTCACGAGTAATGCAAAGCACTCGGTAACCTTTGCACGATAGTACGAGGTGGCCACGGATCGACACAGCCGGGCATTGCCGAGTTCAGTGACTGCGGCAGTAAGGGCGGGTATATCATGGTAGCCATTGAGCAGCCCAATGGCCTGTAAAAGCTGTTCGGACGTAACCTGCAGAATACCCGCCAGCCGGGGAATCGCACTTGGCAAAAGCGAGATGGAGTAGGAACTGAACTTGGCATCAGCCTCTATGATCTGCTGAAAATAATGCTCACCCAACGCGTAGCCGATAAGTGAAGGATGTCGTTGCCCAAAGCTGTCGATAAAGAACATGGGCATGTCCTCCATATAGCAACCGAAGCCAACCATACCGGTAGACCAACCACGCATAACCACACGTTCACGCAATGAGACGCTCATCGAGACCACCACGATATCGGAGTCGACAATGTGATACCAATACTCTCCGAAACCGTATGCGGGATCAATGATCCATGTATCCCCATAGGGACGAATATCCTTTGGTGATATCAAACCCTTCTCGATCGCCTGTGTATGGTGGATTCCATGGATAGCTTCGACTGCGGGGTCGAACATCGCGTGAATCTCAGCCCGATTTGTGGACTCATCTTTTTTGACCATCGGATCAATGACAAGTTCCTTGGCCTTGCCCGACGACAGGTTTCGATACCATTTGGTGATCAAACTTGTTTCGGTAAGATGCAAAAGATTTTCGGTGCGATTATCCACTTGGACCCAAGGTCTTTCTCGGAAGTCAACTTTGTCTATCATTAGTTAGACCAATCTAACATATTCTTATCGGAAAGGAAAGACGTTTGGAGCAGGAGGCTCTTCGTTACTACCGTGTTGATCCCCGTATTGCATTGCTCGTTTTGATTCCCCTCAATGCAGGGGTCACCTTGTATCCCCACATCGGTTTCCAGATTGCATCGATGGCCCTCATACTCATGCTCATGTTGATCTGCCGACGGTCCTTCTCGGCACTGAAGTGGATGATTGCATACCTACTGATATTTTTCTTTGCACATCTCCCGGGGATATCCGGTTGGGAATGGCTCAGCTCGCTTGGCAGCATGCTCCTTATGTTCCAGCGTGTATTTCCCGTTGCGGCCTTTGCCTCGCTTTGCCTTGCGACCACACGTTCAGGAGAGTTTGCCTGTGCCCTTCAGAAACTTGGCCTCCCGTCCAAGCTCATCGTCTCCCTATGCGTTGCCCTGCGCTTTGTTCCCACACTTGCCCATGAGTTCAAGGCGGTGGCCGAAGCCATGAGGATTCGCGGCCTTGCCTCCTCTCCGGTAGCCGTGGTCGCACATCCTGCGCGTACCGTCGAGCATCTGATGGTCCCCGTCATCGGACGGCTGGGGATCATCGCCGATGAGCTGGGCAACGCCGTAGTCGCACGTGGAGCAGATACCAACCGAAAGCGCAGCTCATATTATGACTTACATATACAGGTAATCGACATCGCGCTTCTGATAATCGAATACGCCCTGTTCGCAGCCATGGTTCTTGCCAAGATCGGGGTGGGGGTCCTATGAGCACCGACTCATTGCCGATAAGTACCGCCGTCTCGCCGAGAGATACCGCTGCCACCGTGCCATCTGCAGACATCGCCGTATCTCTGGAGCATGTCTCATTCCGCTATAACAAAGAGGAATCGGAGGTGCTGAAAGATATCAACCTCTCCATCCGTCCAGGCGAATGCATAGTGCTCACGGGCGAATCCGGCTGCGGGAAGACAACCCTGACCAGAACCATAAACGGCCTTATCCCGTTGGTCTACCAAGGGGTCTTGAAGGGAAGCGTCTCCGTCGCCGAAAAACCCGTCACTGAATGGACATCGGGGGATTTAGCGGTAACGGTCGGCTCGGTATTCCAAAACCCACGCAGCCAATTCGTAAACTCGGAAGTTGAGGCCGAGCTTGCGTTCGGCTGTGAGAACCAAGGACTCTCGCGAGAAGAGATTGTGAGGCGCATACACGAAAGCGTTCGGGTGTTCGGAATCGAAAAACTGCTGCATCGGCAGGTGGAGGAGCTTTCCGGAGGCCAGCGTCAAATGGTGATCCTTGCCTCTGTATACGCTACAGACCCCGATATCTTTGTTTTGGACGAGCCCACGGCTGCCCTCGACGTGACGTCTATGAGATGCTTGGGTGCGGCCCTTGCCAAACTCAAGTCCATGGGGAAAACCATCATTGTGTCCGAACACCGTCTCTGGTGGCTCGCGGACCTTGCCGATCGGGTCGTCGTTATGGAAGACGGCCGTATTGCGGGGACTTGGTCCGCGAAAGAATTCGGTACGATCCCCTTTGAAACCCGTTTGCACTGGGGACTGCGTGCCTGGAAGGTCGACGAGGTCGATGCTGCCGCCCGTCGGCGTTTCTCCCATACATCTGTGAGCGGGCATCCCGTACATGAGTGTGTGGCCGATACCTCGTTGAGGACAAGGGACCTACGTGTCTCGTATCGGCACCGGGATGCAGTGATAGATGGTTGCGATTTTGATATTGCCGCGGGGACAGTTGTCGGCCTTGTCGGTGCCAACGGTGCAGGAAAAACCACGCTTGCACGATGCCTATGCGGCATCCAGAAAGAGGCGGCAGGTACGGTTGAGTTGGCGGGTAAAGCGCTTAGGACCTCGCAGCGCGCAGGCGTCATCTACCTGGCCATGCAGGAACCGGGATACCAGCTGTTTGAACACACTGTCGTTCGTGAACTCGAGGAGGCGCACGATCGCAACGATGCGCATATTCCGCAGGTCTTCTCCGTCAAGTCACTTATGGAAGACTTCCGTCTGACAAACCTCGCCCAACGCCATCCCCTGTCGCTGTCCGGTGGGCAGCGACAGCGCACGTCGATTGCCGCCGGCCTGCTGTACGGCGCACAGGCCCTTGTCATGGATGAGCCGACCAGCGGCTTGGACTATAACAACATGGCAAGCATTGCCAGACAGATCGACCGTCTCAAACAGCAGGGTATGGTCATCTGCATAATCACACACGATTATGAATTTCTCTGTGCGGCCTGTGATGCCGTACTCCCCCTGCATGATGGCCATATGTCACCGCCCATTCCCCTTACCCCGGAAACACTCGGGCACATAAAGAGATTGCTCGGTTTTTCATAACGACAGGATCCTATAGGAAAGGAACGTATGATGGACGAAACAACGATTGGGTCTCAAGCCGCAAACACCGGACGGCTCACCGCAAAGGATTTCATATTCTGCGCGGTATTCGGCGTGCTTATCTTTTTCATCACCATGGCCTTTGCCATGATATGCAGCTTTGACTATCGCCTCTGTTGGGGGGCGCACGCACTATCGTCACTCATCTCAGGCATGGCATGGATGTATATCGTGCAGCGTGTGCCTAAACGCGGAGCCATAGTGGTCATGGGCGCGATTATGGCCATATTCGGCTCTGTCATGGGTATGTTCTGGACAGGCCCTGCCGGCATTTTCATTGGCTGCCTTGCTGCAGAGCTTATTCTGGGTGACCCCAAAAAGCGTACGAAGGGCAAGATCCTTGCCTCATTCCCCACATTCATCTTCCTGTTCTGGCTTGGTCACATATCCTTGGTCTACATGATCGGCAAGGATGCCTATGTTGCCCAATGCGTCCAGGCGGGTATGGCACTGGAATTCTCCCAGAACATGGTCGACTTCATGTACAGTCCCGCAATGGTCGCCATGGGCCTTGCCACTATTATTTGTGCAACACTGGGTGGCTTTATCGGCACCAAGGTATTCACAAAGCATTTCAAGCAGATTGGGATGTGACGACCATGCCGAAAGTCTCACAAGAGCATAGAGACCAGGACAAAGCTGGGCGGGCGGCGATCACGCTGTTAGCGGCCTATATCAAGGGCCGCACCATTCTCGCCCAATTCTTTACGGTCCTGTCCGCACTCCTGGCCTTTGTCCCCTACCTTGCCCTCGTATGGTTGGGCGATATCTTCATCGCTTCCCAACAGGGCAACCAACCGCTTGATGTCGAGAAGGTCGACCGTATCGTGATGCTCTTGATGACGGCATTTATGCTCAAGCTGATGTTCTATTTGCTGTCTCTTACAATCACGCACTTCGCCGACATGAAGTTGCGCTTCATTATCCGAAGCGCCATCGTCGACCGCCTCAGCCGTGTCCCTCTTGCATGGTTCAGCAAAACAGGGTCAGGCAAGATCAGAAACGCCGTCCAAGATGACACTAAGACGGTACACACGGTGATCGCCCACGCTCCGGTCGACTTGATCAACGGTGTCCTCACGCCGGCGGTACTGCTGGTCTTTATGCTCGTCGTCAACTGGCGTCTGGCACTTATCGGCATTGCGACGATCCCGTTTTATGTGGTGCTCTATGGCTCCTCCATGAAAGACATGGGGCCTAAAACGGCGGAGATGAACAACAATCTGGCAAGCGTCTCGGCGACCATGGTGGAATTGGTATCAGGCATCAAGGTCATCAAGGCATTCGGGAAAAGCGGCGAGTCCTATCACAACTATGAAAAAGCCGCCCAAGCCTTCGCAGACTCTTATTGGGAATGGTGCGCACCGATGATTGGGCGCTGTTCTGTCGCCGCTGAATTCGTTTCTATCCCGGTATTGTTACTGGTCAACCTTGGTGGCGGAGCCCTGGTGTATGCCGCAGGACTTGCAACACTCCCCCAAATCCTCGCCTGCACCCTGATTGCGCTGGTATTGCCTAACACCATGATGAGCGTGGCTAACATCACCTGGTCATACCAACTGGCAGGATCTGCAGCGATACGCTTGGTCGAGTTGATGGACACGTCTTTCTTGGAAGAGCCGGCACATCCTCAAGAGGCCGGAGACGACCATAGGATCGTGGTCGAAGACCTTGCATATTCATATGGCGAGACCCAGGCGCTCAACGGTGTCAACCTGACCCTTGAGCCTGGGACACTCACCGCACTTATCGGCCCCTCGGGGTCAGGCAAGTCGACGTTGGCACAGCTAATCGCCCGCTTCGATGATCCCTCCGAGGGATCGATCACGCTCGGCGGCATCGATATACGCTCGCTGTCCGCAGACGACCTGTATCGAAACGTGTCTTTTGTGCTGCAAGACGCCATGCTGCTCAATACGAGCATCCGACGCAATATATCCCTCTCAAAACCGCAGGCAAGCCTGGAAGAGGTGCGTGCTGCCGCCAAGGCCGCGCAGATCGACGCTTTCATCATGTCTCTTCCCAAAGGCTACGACAGCGTCATCGGCACCGACTGTGAGCTGTCGGGCGGCGAGGCCCAGCGTCTGTCTATTGCACGCGCCCTGTTGATCGACGCACCTGTCTTGATCATGGATGAGGCCACGGCCTTTGCCGACCCCGACTCGGAAGTCGAGATCCAACGGGCCCTCAGCGGCCTTATCGAGGGGCGTACCGTCCTGGTGATCGCCCACCGCTTGAACTCCGTGATAGGCGCCCATCAGATCGCCGTTATGGACGAAGGCAAGATTGTGGCGGTAGGCACCCATGAGACGTTGCTGAACAACAAGCAGTACCGCGCACTGTTGGGGCAGAGCGGCTTTGACACCGCCGGTATTGCAGAGGAGAAGGGCGGGCGCCATGAGTAGAAATCGGAATCTTCTGTCCCGTTTCCGCCGGTATATGATTCCCGAAGATGCTGCGATGCATAAACGGGGCATGGCGGCATGCATCTCGGCCGGCATATTCACGGGTCTGGCGTTGTGCACGATGATGCCGGCGGCGATGTCACTCCTGACGGCTGAGCCGCAATGGGGTCTCAGCTTCAACACATGGGTGATAATCCTCGTAGTGTTGACCGTCTTCTCCTGCGTACTTGATTATTGGGGCACCAAACTCGGATACACAGCCGGTCTGGGCTATATGCGCATGCTGCAAAGACACATCGGTAACAAGGTGGCCTCACTGCCCTTGGGGTGGTTCTCGGCATCAAGCGCCGGTCTTTTGAGCCGCATCGTCACACAGGAGATGATGACAAGCGGACAGGCAGTTGCCTACTTTGTAGGAGGGTTCCTCAGGAACCTCTGTGCCTGCGTCATCTTCGGCCTGGGGACATGGGTCTGGAACTGGCGGCTTGGACTTATAGTGACCATAGCAATCCCCATATTGTTCGTCCTGTTCAAATTGGGACAGAAATGCATTGAGAAACTGTATGCAAATGAGAGTCCCGCGGAGGAAGAGTTGGCTTCCCGCATTGTTGAGTTTGCCCAATGCCAAGGCGCACTGCGCGCCTGCCATGCCGGATCGACCTACGAGGAGCTCAGCGGCAGCTTTGCCAGAGCCCGGCGAAAATCAGTACGTGGCCTTTGGTGGGGCGTATTGGGCAATATGCTCACCGGCATGGGACAACAGCTGTTGGTGTTCTCCATGATCTTGTTGGGGAGCTTCCTGTGTGTCACCGGCATTGCCGCGCCGTTTGAGGCGATCATCATTATCGGTGTATCGTTGCGCTTCTCGACCATGATTGCCGATATCTCGGCCTCACTCTTCGGTTTGGAGGAACGCCGTCAAACCTTAGACGGTATCGATGCGGTAATGGATGCACCGGAAATGCCGGTTCCTCAAACGTCCAAGGATCTCCCGCATGACGCAAGCGTCAGCGCCGATCATGTCGCATTCTCGTACGTCCCCGACAAGCCTGTACTGCGTGATGTCCATTTCACGGTTCCATCATCGAGTATGCTCGCCATCGTGGGGCCATCGGGTTGCGGCAAGACGACGGTGATCAAGCTCGCCGCGCGTTTTTATGACACGACTTCGGGCGCCATGAAAATCGGCGGGGTCGATGTGCGCGACTTGAGCACCGAGGATCTCTTCAAGAACGTCTCCTTCGTTTTCCAGGACGTCTATCTGTTCAACGACACGCTGCGCAATAACGTGCTGCTTGCGCGTCCGGATGCCAGCGATAGCGATATCGAGCGGGTCGCCGATTTGGCAGGCGTGACCGAGATCGTCAAGCGTCTCCCCGACGGATGGGATACGGTTTGCGGCGAAAGCGGCCGCGCTCTTTCGGGCGGCGAGCGTCAGCGTGTGTCAATTGCCCGCGCGCTGCTCAAACAGGCTCCCATCGTCCTGTTCGACGAGGCGACCTCGGCACTCGATGCTGAAAACGAGGCCAACATCGTCAAGTCTATCGAAGAGCTGCGCAAATCATCGACGGTGATTGCCGTCGCCCACAAGCTGGAGACTATCAAGATGGCCGATAAGATCATCGTTTTGAATGCGTCAGGGAGCATTGAAGAGGAGGGTACACACGATGAGCTGCTCGCGCTAAACGGTGCCTATGCGGACTTCTGGGGCAAGCGCGTCTTGAGCGCCCAATGGAAGCTGGCGTAGGTAGAAAAGCGGCAGGTAGGATGGCCAACAGCGGTGGCAACGGGCAGCCTCGTCGGCGCGGGTGGAAAAGCAGCAGGCAGCAAGGGCGACGCAGGTGAAAAAGCGGCGGGTGCATGTGAGTTTAAGGGGGATTTCAAAATCTGCTAAGAATCCGCGACCATTAGGGGTAGTATGCCGAATATTGGTGTCAGAGCGCGCATGCCGAGAAACGCCCGGAGGAAACTCTCCTGGTAGAAGGCGTAATCGATGCCAACGAGAGAATCAGGCAAGAGAACCGGACGAGAGAGCGGTTGCTTGGGACAAGTTACTTGGGACAAAACACTGCGAAAGCCTTCGAATGGAAACTAAACCTGAATGAGGCGCTAAACTGTTCATAAAGGCTTCTGGAAGGAGGACCATGAAGGCCATGGGAGAGGCGAGAAGCACGTCTGCCCGTATCATCCGACGTTTCTGGGCACTCGTTTGGGGTTTGGGACTTATCGGCCAGCTCGTATGGGTCGTTGAAAACCAGTGGTTCAACACCTTCATCTATGCCAAGATCGCCAAAGACCCCACGATCATCGGCTGGATGGTCGCCGTCTCGGCCCTCACGACCACAGTCTCGACCTTCCTCTTCGGTACAGCGTCCGACCGTATGGGCAGGCGCAAACCCTTCGTAGTCTGGGGCTACATCCTCTGGGGAGCCTTCACCATGGCCTTCGGTTGCTCGGAATTCATCACAGGCGGCTCACCTACAAACGATGAACAGGTGCTTATGATGGCCGCTACAGCCGTGGTCCTGGGAGATGCCGTCATGAGCTTCTTCGGCTCCATGGGAAACGATGCCGGCTTCAATGCCTGGATGAACGACAACATGAACAGCGAGAACCGCGGGGCGATTGGGGCGGCTATTGCCACCCAACCCGTCATCGGCACCATCGTGGGCACGGTCGCAGGCGGCCTCATCGTGGGATCCGAGGACAACTACATGGGCCTCTTCGTCATATTTGGCGCAGCCGCCATCTTCTTCGGCATCGTGGCACAACTCACAATGCGTGAGGCGCTGGGACTTGCCCCCAAACATGAGGGTGGCTTCTGGCAGCAGCTTGCAAGCGGGTTCAAGCTACGCGAACTTCTCGCGCATAGGGAACTTGTCGCCGTATTCCTCGTGCTCATGGTCTACTTCACAGCCTTTGACGTCTACTACCCGCACATGGGTAACTTCATGATCTACTATTTGGGCTTTGATGCCGGGTCTATCGGCATCATCCAAGGCGTCCCGCTCATTTTGGCCATGACCGTAGTCATCCCGACCACGCACCTTGTGAACAAAGGCAGGCTCACGTTGGCAGCCACCATCTCGATCATCCTGAGTTGCCTGGGTATCGGCCTCATCGGCCTGCTCGTACGACCCGAGACCGTGGATCCCACAACTATATTCAATCCCATACCCCTCGCCGGGATGCTCGTCTTCGGTTGCGGTTACATCATGTTCATGCAGGTCATGAATGTATGGATGAAACAGCTCTTCCCCGATGGCTCGCGCGGCCAGTTCGAGGGCTTCCGCATCATCTTCTTCGTGCTCATACCGTGGCTCTTGTCGCCATTCATCTCAAACCCGCTCATCATGGCAAACGGGGCCATCACCGATGCGAACGGTATGACGGCGTACCTGCCCACGCATACACTGCTTCTTGTTGGCGCCGCACTCACATTGTTTTCATTCGTACCGCTTATAATGGCGGCACGCCTACATGGCAGAGGCCAAAGGATATGAGGCGGACGATCAAACCCATATCCATACGGACGGAGGTAGACATGCAGGACCGAAAAAAAAGAGATCGACGAGGCCATAGAGGCTGGGAGGAAAGCTCTGCAGGCACTCGACGAAGCAGCCGAGAAACTCGGTTCGGCTAAGCGCTGGGGAATCTGGGATATCGTGGGTGGAGGACTCGTCTCAAGCCTTGTCAAACATTCGCGTATCGACGATGCACGCGAACTTCTGCAGCAGGCACGTAACGAGCTCGAGTCCTTCTCGGATGAACTCGACGATATACAGGAGAATCTCCCCGAATTCGATTTGGAAATATCGGACTTGGTATCTACCTTTGACATCGTATTCGACAACGTATTCGCTGACATCCTTGTCCAGGAGAAGGTCGAGGAGACAGCATGGGAGGTCGACAAAACCCGCACCCGGGTGAAGGATGCCGTCGACCGGCTCTGTGAGCTGCGCCAAGAAGCTGATTGACCCATAGTCATCGGTTAGTCGCTGGTTAGCCATCGGTCATGCCGCAGCCCGTGCCTTCTCGGGCCTATAGGTCACAAACTCGATCGCAAAGCCCACTATAGCCGAAGCGAGCGAGGCGATAATAGCCCAGAGGATGTAATTGGAGCCCTCGACACCTGCAGGTGGGATGAATGAAAGCCAGTTGAAGACCCCGAGACCTCCCGAGATATAGATCGTGGCACCTGTGATGCCGATGATGAGGCCGCCTACCGCCGAACCGATGCATGCGTTGACAAAGGCACGCTTATCTGGAAGGGCAACGCCATAGATGGTAGGTTCGGTCACGCCGAAGAAGAACGACGAGATCATAGCCGGGATAGCAACGGCACGGACAAGGCCACAGGTGAGGCTGGGGGTGAGGCTATAGGCCAGACTACGCCCCCAGCGCACAGATCGGTACGACAAAAATACCATCCTCCCGTAGATAGCTGTACTCGCCGACACCGACAAGCACCATACAAAAAGCAGGAGACCCCATCTTGTCGGTATCGATGGCGTCACGCAGGCTCTTCAAGCTTGACGCACCTTCCTCTATGAGGTCATCGCCACCAAGTTTGACCTCGACAAGACCGTAGGTTCCATCTCGAAGGTGGACGACCGCATCGCACTCCAGCCCACTGCTGTCTCGATAATGTGAGACGAAGCCGTCCAGCTCATCCATATAGCATCTAAGATCACGGATACACAGGCCCTCGAACAGGAGGCCGAATGTCCTGAGATCCGCGATAAGGCCATCTGGATCTGTACCAAGGGCTGCGACGGCTATCGATGGGTCCGTATAGTGCCTTGTGTTGGTCGTACGGATGGCAGCTTTCGAGCGGAGGTTTGGATTCCATGCGGAAAGCTCCTCGATAACGAACAGGTTCTTCATCACATCGAGGTAAGTTCTCACTGTTTTATCGCTTGCCACAACATCAGATTGACTCATATCGGCAACCATCTGCGAGACCTTACCTTGGGATGCCGTAAAGCGGGCATACGAGCGCATGATGAGCCGAGCCCGTTCAGGACTTCTTTGAGTCTTGTCGACCTCGGAAACCTCAGTCTCAGCAATTGCGTCGACATAGTTGTATGCCTGCTGCAAGGCGACATCATCATCTTGGCCGATAGCACGCGGCCAACCCCCACGGGCTGTAAGGAAGGCGATCCTCCCGATATCCGCCGCCCCTGCGACCATAGGCAGCTCAGCACCTTCAAGAAGGCTTCGTAACGACACAGAGCCAGTGGAATCCCCTGATTCCACAAGACTCATGGGGCGCATCCTTATCCGCCCGATACGCCCTGTACCCGTATGTTTGATCGCCCCCCTTTCGGGCGGGACAGTCGATCCAGTCAGAATGAATTGGCCGAACTTCCCCCTATGATCGCACTCAAAGCGAACTGCGTCCCAAAGCTCAGGGGCAAGCTGCCATTCGTCGATGAGACGAGGTGTCTCTCCTTCTAGAAGCATCGATGGACTGATTTGAGCAAGCCTGATGTTCTGTTCGCGGGCATCCGGCTTCTGCATATACAGCCTGCTTCCTGCAATCTGCTCGGCAGTCGTAGTTTTGCCGCACCATTTTGCCCCCTCGATGAGAATCGCATCACTTGCCCTGAGTTTTCTTTTAAGGACGGTGTCATATATGCGAGGGAGGTATTGCATCGTCTCTCCTTACACTCTGGGCCCTACTAGGGTATTTTTGATCCCAATTCATATACAATACCAATAATATCGCATTTTCATTACCAATTTTGTGGGAATTTTATTACCAAAAATGTGAAGAGAGGTACATAGAAGCGGTGACCCCTATCCGGCAAAGAGTTCATCGAGATATGCTTCAATCCTGCACACAGAACTTCCAGTGGAGGTGGTTATAGAGATCACGGATCTTGCAAGAACCACGATATCACGGCAGACAAGACTTAGCGAGACGGGCATGGGCTCGTCTCACAGTCGGAGGCTGCTCTTACACAGAGGATGCCCTTGATCTAAGAACGGGCGTACAAGAGCATCATGGCGCCGGCAGGTCGATACGACATTGCAATTTTTACCATCTCTTCAGGCGTTTCTTCTATGTTGTGCTCGAACCAAAGCATCATGTTGTTGAAGATGCCGCCGATATGGTATGAGACTTTGAATTGCTGCCCTTGGGTCGCATGCGTCACCATCTCAGAAAAGCCGAACGCCTCTTCAATGGCATCACGCAGCATCCATGACTGACCCTGTCTGTGGATGGCGAGAAAATCCTCCCTGCACTTCGTGGACTACCCAAGCGAGGTACACCTGCAAGACGGCCTTGTCTGCCTCGAGAAGAACACGGGCATCCTTTACTCCGCCGACCTGTTTCTGCGTTTCGGCAACGGCGTAGGCAAGACCATCGACGCCCGATGGGAAGATGAGGTTGCTACAATCGAACAGGAGCGCGTTCCAAACGAAGAGCTGCTCGAGAAGCTCAAGGCCGACCTGTCGGGACTTGCCCCGAGGTTTGTCGCCGTTGGACACGGCTTCTGCATGAGATGCAAGGGATAGGTATACATGCATGTGGCAGTAAATGGATATTTAACAGCGCGATCTCTACCAGCCAGGTTCTCCTCGCCCATTGTAAAAACATCCATATGCTGTAAAATAACATGTTAACTTACAGCATATGGATGGAGCTGTCATGCCAAATATCAAACCACTTTCCGACTTGCGAGCATACTCTTCAGTTTTGGATGAGGTAACACAGGGGTCTCCAGTCTTTCTTACCAAGAATGGCCGAGGACGATACGTAGTGCTAGATATAAGAGATTACGAGAGATACGAGGCAGAGCAAACTTTGCTGAGTGAGCTTGACTATGGTAAGCAATCAGTAAAGAAGCAGGGCATGCTTTCCACCGATGAGGTGAAAGCCGCATTTGCCACCCGTTTTAAGTAAGAGGCAATATGAAGCTTGTCTGGTCCCCTGCGGCGCTTGACGATCTAAAATCAGCCATCGACTATATTGAGTTCGACCTAGATAGCCCAATGGCGGCCAAGAGATTCTATGAGTCGATCCTCGATAAAGCGCACCTGTTCGCAAATGTTCCAGGATCTGGGATAACACTCAAAACAACCCGCGACATCGACACTGGCTACCGCTACATAGTCTGTGAAAATTGGATCCTCTTCTTCATGATTGAAGAGAATCAGGCTCTAGTTGTACGTCTACTTTACGGAAGAAGCGACTATATGCGGACTCTATTTGGAGATATTGACTAAAGTCAGCTACTTCAAGTAATCTCACAGACGGAGGGACTGGGTTAGCTCAGCCTATTCCTCAAATGAGATCCATGCCTTTTGATACTTCATATTCTCCTTAAAAAACACCCGCCAAAGTTTGCATCATCTTAACTTTCGTCAAGAGAGAGGCATGGCGGGTCCACTGATGACAATATAGCACACTTTGCAACGTTTATTGACATTTCTGCAAGGAGTAGAAATGAGAAAGCTACACATTTCACAGCCATTATCATTGACTTTGTCCTTGTCGACCATTCTGAGTTGAAATTTCTGGTTGATAGCAGTTTCTAACCGATAGCACGGAGGAAATATATGGAATCGATGCGACCTGATTACAAGAACTGGGTACCAAAGGGAATGCTCTATGGTCTGATTGCAGGAACGGCAGTCGCCCTTGTGTGTTGGATCCTCTTCGGGATCGCAGGTATAGGTACCGCTGGAACACTCAAGGCTGTCCTTACTGTGACTTTTGGAATCGTGTCCTTGGTACTGTTGGCCATCACCTGTTGGGTGGGCTACCTTTACAGCTCGTTCTCCTATAACGGCTCACATCAGATATCACGCAAGGTGGTGGAGGGCATTGCCGGCTATGTCGAGTTGCCCGAGGGCGGAGTGGGACTCGACGTGGGATGCGGAAGTGGAGCACTCACAATTGCCTGTGCCAAACGCAGCCCACAAGGTTCTATGGTCGGGGTTGATCGTTGGAGCAAAGAGTATGCATCGTACAATCTGCAGCTGTGTGAGGATAACGCCCAGGCAGAAGGCATAGGCAATGTAGTGTTCCAGAAGGGAGATGCCACCGCTTTACCGTTCGAAGACGAGACCTTCGACGTGGTAACAAGCAACTACGTCTACCACAACATAGTCGGAGCGGACAAGCAGGCACTCATCCTCGAGACGCTGCGCACCCTTAAGAAAGGCGGGACGTTTGCCATCCATGACCTCATGACACCTAGGCGCTATGGCGATATATACGCCTTTGCGGACAGACTACGCGCCATGGGCTACGAGAGAGTCGAGATCCTGGACACCACCGACGGTCTGTTCTTGCCCCATGGGCGGGCAGCTCTTCTCGGCCTCGAGGGATCGAAGCTCCTCATAGGCAGGAAATGATCCCGGTATAGGTCACTTGGCCGTTTTCGCGCGGTCGCTCAGTCACTTGGCCAGTCACCCGGCCACTTGGCCACTTTCGCTTAGCCGCTCAATCACTTGACTGCTTTTGCCCGATCGCCTAGCCATGGCCACTTAGTCATGTACGCGCATAATACGCCGGATACCATTTCTGGAACCATACCGTGAAGATTCCCATGAGCGCCGGGAGTACGGAGTTGATAAGCCCGGTGTAACTGGCGATCGGACCGCCCATCAGGACATAGGTCCAGATCGGTGTCAACAGGTACAGCACGCCCCAGCAGCAGCTCAAAATCCGGTTCGTGACAATGAACAAAGCATTGGAAAGTGCCTTCTCGTAGCCGTATTGGTTCATGGAGTAATGAGCGGAGAGCGGAAGCTTGAAAAACACGCTCGAGAACCACATGATGCCGAAGGCAAGATACGACCCCGACACCACAAAGCGCGCGGGCACTCCCATAAGCGACATCAACCCCGCAACAGCAATCAAGGGAATCGTGACGTAATCATAGACCGTGGGCTTCCACTTCAAAAACAAGAGCGGCAGTATGGCAGCCGACAAGATGCTTACAATACCGCCGATCCATGTATCGATGGGTATGGCTATAAAGCAGACGATCCACGGGAGCAGCATCATGTTCATATTCGTACGACGGGCATCAGGAGCAGGCGATGTGCCGGCTTCGCCATGGGCGCCCTCCTTACCCACACCGGTATCCGCCCCCGCCGGCCCGAACAGCTCGTCCCACCGCAGCATCGTGTCGAAGTCGCCGTCCACGGTATAGCGGTGCTCCATCAGGGCCTGCGTCCCTGATATCTCACCGCGCGCGATCGATTGCCAAACGGAAAGCGGCGTGCGAATGCAGGTGGTATAAGGGAGGAAGTCCTCCGTAACCACCCGCTGTCCGTCCTTTGTCAGCACTATCTGGACGCTCACATCCTCGTCGGTATAGTCCATCTGCAAGACGATGTCCTTCTTCCAAGCAGCGGGATTGTACAGGGCCGCCATCTGCCGTGTGAAGGAGATTGCCGGCGAAACCTTGGCACCATCGTCGGACAGCCCCCAACTGGCATCCGCCATCTGCTCGAACACCTCGCGCGGATAGAGCAACTCGGCAAGCCGGGCCTGGGTATCCTGCGTGATGCGACCATGTGCGAACTCAGCACCTGCCGTGCGAACAGCCTCAAGGTACTGTGAGGTGCGGGCGGAAAGCTCCTTGACACGGAAGAGCTCCCCCTGCCCGCAGTAGATTCGCCCATACTTATTGCCGTACAACCGAGTAAACAGCGAGTCCACGGTATCGTAATTGCCCTGTGCGGTATAGAACCCGCAGGTGGAAATTACGACGTAGCGCTTATCGCCCATGTCATAGCGACGGGGATGCCCGCCGGAAGCATCGCCTGTCATAAACGGCAGGCTCATCGGCAGCAGACGGTCCATGACCATCTTCACGCGTGAGGGTAGCGAGAAATAATACAGCGGAAAGCTCCAGATAACAACATCGGCCGCCAGGATCTTCTGGATGACGGACGCCATGTCGTCATGGATCACGCAAACGCCCGGTGTTTTATTCCAACATGCAAAACATCCCCGGCACTCGCGGACGTCCAGCTTGTACAGGTCCAAGATCTCCGTCTCATCGGGTGTCAGGCCCTCAAGAAAGGCCTTGGTGAGCTTAAAGGTATTCGAGGCCTCGCCTTTCGGGCTGCCGTGTAGTACGAGCACCTTCACTGTGACGCCTCCAATTTCTTGATCGAGTCTTGCGCCCATTCGATACACATGCGCATGTATCGGGCGCCGAAATCTGCCGTAAGACCCCAGAACAGAGGATCTGCGGCCGGTGCCGAGCGGCTGTACTTCTCGATTGCCTGAGGGATCTGCCGCATGTCTTCTACAAACGCCTCGCAATCGGCCGAGAACTGCTCCAGATGCTCTATGGCCTGCTCAATGGGTAGATTTCCCGAGAAGAACAACTTCATCAGAAGGGAGCTCTTGAAGTCGTTATCGCCAGAGCCTTCCGCAAGCCAAGCCAGAAAGGCTGTACGCCCGTCATCGGTGATCGTGTAGAGCTTCTTGTTTGGGCGCGTGTCCTGGACGACACGCTCATGGGTTACAAATCCCTGCTTCTCAAGCTTATCCAACGTCTGGTAGACCTGTGCTTTCTGAGCATGCCAGAAGAAACGCACCGAAGAGTCGAACGCCTTTGTGAGGTCGTACCCGGTCATTTCCTTATAGGCGAGAAACCCGAGGATTCCGTTTGCCAGCGACATAGCTTCCTCCATATAGGATATAAATAGTATAGTGTAATAATATACTATTAGAATCGTCTGTCAACCGTATGTGGACCAGGTCTTTGTAAGCCAGGTTTTCTAAAGGCCAGCGGCTGTTCCGCCTTGCAAGGTGCCTTATAACTACAAACTATAGTATCGACTGGCTCGATCAGTATTTTGGAGAAGGTAAGTGACAGGCTCCCAGAAGGTGGGTAATGTCCCCTACCCAAATATTTCAATATCCGACTGATATGGCTGAATATGGTCATAAGCAATTCTATGCCAGTCGTCTGTTACACTCCCGTCCCCATTCAGGAAGAACGTGGAGTTCATGTAGCGTATCAGCATATACTCGCTGGTCTTCTGATCAAAGCCGTTCCCTTGGCTGAAGTCGATGCCTCTGCCTGTATTCTTTGCCATAACCGCTTCTAGGATTGGCAGCGACAGCTCACTAACGGGAACTCTCATGTCCGGCTGATCTAAGAAGCCCTTCTTTTTCTCTGGTATGAATGAGAAGATGGTTCAAGGTCCCATTACCGACGCACCTGACTCTTCGGATATCCGAGAGCTTTACTTGGTGCTTGGCCCCAACAAGCACACCTTCCTTCAGACTGATTCTCTTCTCTTTCAGGGTGAAGCCAATCCCCAAATCAAGGGTATCAAGGTTGTTCGGGAACGCTTCGGTCAGTTTGTTCTCCGCGAACGCAATGAGGATCGACTTGGTTTCTAGGATATTGTGCCCCTGGATTGTCTGTTCTTCTCGCCTTCTCTGTACGTCTGTTTCGATCTCCCCAAGGTTCTTGCCCTCAGGGTTTCGGAAGATCATCCTATAATGCTGATTTGAGCTGCAGTAACGGAGGGTGAAGATAGTCCCGATCTCTGCAAACTTGATATCCAGGGCTTGTTTTCCATTGGCGGATGTATGGGCAACGCCCTCTCTGTCGATGTGCAGCTTGTATTTTCCCTGAACATCATAGTTGGCCTCGGTATTTTCGAAAACTCTCTTCATCTCCGCCCTTCCCTCTCTACTTCAAATCATTCCTGCTTTTCAAGTTATGCTCTTGCTTTTTCATTGAGCCTTCTTCCTAGGTCTATATTTTCCATCATCAGCAGCGAAAACGGAATATATCCCGGCCTTTCGAATAGCATTGTCTTTAAAAAGCACATACCACCACCTCCAGTACAGTACAATGGAGGCAGAAAATCACTGTTCATACGAGTGGGGAAAGGGAGATTGTGCCGTAGCATTCCAGGGAAGGTAAGGCGAGCAGCGACGGATGTAGCACGGACGAACGGGTGTAGGGTATGTCGCCGGAGTGGATGACGAAAACGCCCTGCGCGACCGGATTGGCAGTCAAGACTGACACCACAGATAAATTCGACAATAGTGATCTTGCTGGTTCATTCGACTTTCTACAGGGGCAACCGCCTGGACTGAATAATTTTTCTACTGGCTTTTGTAAGCTGGCAGCTAAATACATATTATTGCCCAGCGTGCTAGAATGTAAGCGGATGCATTCGATTCGCATAAGGAGATTTCTCACTGTGGAATACCGCAATTTGGTTAACAAAGGAGCTGACCATACCGAGTTTCAGTCCTTCCTCTCTCAAGGAGATATGGTTACCACGACTATCCTCATTTCCGCAAACCTCAAGCAGACCGTCTCCGAAGAAGCAACGCTCCAAGGAATGAGCTTCTCCGCTTTCATGAGGCGATGTGCTATCCAGTGCCTTTCGGAAGACGAGAGACGGTAATCTCATGGGACGGTCTGAGGACAAATACGTCAAGATACCGGCAATCGTGCACGCCACGCGCATCGGATATCGGTATCTCTCCTTGCATGGCCTCGAACCCGATAAGGACTTCGATCCCGACACGAACATCTTCTTCGAGCAATTCCGTGAGGCGGTCGAGCGTATCAACGGCCGTTCGGTTGACATGTCGCGTGCGGCCTACCTAATCAACCAGCTGAAACTCGCTCTTGGAGCGAGCGACCTTGGCCGTGCCATCTTCAATTTTCTTCAGAGCGGCATAGAGGGACACCGTCTCATCGACTTCGAGAACCCCGCGAACAACAGCTTCCACGTCGCGACCGAGCTTCTCTGCGCAAACGGCGAGGACAGCTTCAGACCCGACATCGTCCTCCTCGTCAACGGCATGCCCCTCGGCTTCATGGAGGCCAAGCGGCAGAACAACAAGGACGGTACCCAGGCCAAGCGCGACCGGACGGTGAAGCGTTTCTCCAACGAGGCGTATCGCCGCTTCGTCAACATCACTCAGATCATGGCGTTCTCAAACAACCAGGAGTACAACGACTCCGACCGCCATCAGCTTCAGGGATCCTTCTACGCGAGCAGTGCCTATGAGAGGCTCTCGTACAACCACTTCCGTGAAGAGGACGACGCTGGTATGGCGGCACTTGTGCAGTCTCGCAACGAGACGGTGGAGAAAAACATCCTCAAGGACAACAACCTGGCCTTGTACTTCGGTGCGGCGGAATACGAAAGCTTGATACACCCGGACACGCCCGCCAACCGCATCGTGACCTCCATCTTCTCCCCAGAACGATTCCTATTGAAGTTTAAGCATAAAGCGCAACGTGAGAATCGTGAACTTGCTTCCCTTCGAGACTGGCTCCTGTCTATGCTTATGAATGGTCAAGCCCAAGTGGCTGGTTAGGAACACATCATGGCAATCACAGCCCCAAAATCATATGACACGCTTCTCTCTGACCTGCTGCGCGAGGTCGACCGAGGCGAGCTACAGTTACCCGAGTTCCAGCGAAACTGGACCTGGGACGATGAGCGCATCGTGAACATCATCGCGAGTCTTACGCAGGGCTACCCGATGGGCGCTCTCATGCAGCTCGAATGCGGTGGGGACTTCAAGCTGAAGTACCGCATCTTCGAGGGCACGAGCGGCGGTGCCAAAGATCCTGATAACCTCGTGCTTGACGGGCAGCAGCGCCTGACTTCGCTCTACTGTTCACTCTACACAAAGAACCCGGTGCAAACCAAGGACATACGTGGGCAGGCGATCAAGCACTACTACTACCTCGACATGAGGAAGTGCCTCGACAAGGATTGCGACCGCACCGACGCCGTACTGTCCATCCCCGACTCTAGGCAGGTCACCGAGGACATTGGTCGCAGCGTCGTCTTCGACCTAACCACTCGCGAGAGGGAAATCGAGCAGCTCATCTTCCCCGCGAACCTGCTCTTCGACAGTGACGAACGTAACAAATGGTTCAAGCAGTTCGCGAAGACCTATGGCTTCGACACCTATGAGTATGACCTCTGGGAGCACTTCGAGGAAGACATCATTAACACTGTCAAGGGTTACAAGGTGCCCGTAATCACACTTCTGAAGGAGACGCCACGTGAGGCTGTATGCAAAGTCTTCGAGAATGTGAACACTGGTGGCGTATCGCTCACCGTCTTCGAGCTCGTGACCGCCTCCTTTGCGACCTACGACTTCAACCTACGCGGCAGCTGGGACAACGACGTCCGACCCAAGATCCTCGGCGGGTACGACGGCTCGTTCGTCACGGACCTGATGGAAGGCATCGACGCGACAGCCTTCCTTACCTCCATGACCCTCTTCACCACGTTCAGGAAGAAGATGACCGGCTACGGCTACACTCGCTGCAAGAAGAAGGATGTGCTCGCGCTTGGCTTCGAAGATTACAAGACTAACCTCGATGCCCTTGTCGACGGCTTCGAGATGGCTCGCGACTTCCTCGTCGGCGAGCGCATCTTCCGCATGCGTGACCTTCCTTACACGACGCAGATAATACCTCTAGCAGCCACATGCGCCTACATCGGACGCAAAGTCTTTACGTCGATCGCCACCAAGAACATTCTGCGCCGGTGGCTCTGGTGCGGCATCTTCGGCGAGATGTACGGAGGCGCGAACGAGACCCGCTACACCAACGACATTGAGGACCTCGTGGATGAGATTGAGGGGCGCACCTCGCTGATGCGCACCGTCAACACGGCCTATTTCCAGGCAACCAGACTGCTTGGCCTGCAGACTCGTAACAGTGCCGCCTACAAAGGCGTCATGGCACTTGTTTTCCGCGAGAACGCACTCGACCTTATTGACGGCGAGCAGATGACGAACGTAAAAGCCATAAACACGCCTCCCGATATCCACCACATCTTCCCACGTGCCTACTGCGAGAAGACCGGGTTGCCGCGCGAGCGCTGGAACTCAATCGTCAATAAGACTCCCCTAATCGCTCGGACAAACCGAGTTATTGGCGGCGTTGCTCCGTCGAGGTACCTTTCCAAAATCAAAAGCGAGGGACAGATTGATGACGCAGGACTTCGGGAGCGTATCGAGTCCCATCTCATTAACTACGATGCCCTAGCTGCAGACGATTTCGATACGTACTTTATCGACCGTGCTAAGAAGCTGCTCGACTCCATTGAGAAAGCTATGGGTAAGTCCGTGCCCGATCGGACTTCCGAAGAGACAATTAAGCGGTTCGGTGTAGCGTTGGTGTAGGACGTCCCCATGATGGCTAAAGATGTGGAGTTTTAACATGGTTGTTGTTGACGGTAGAACGGACATTGAGAAGCTTCGTGAGCTCCTTGCTACCACCACCGAGTGCAGTGAGCTCGACTTCAAGGAAGTTCTTGACCTAACGAAGAAATCGGATGAGCTTCATTTCGTCAAGGACGCAGTTTCCATGTTCAACCGTTACCCTGGCGGCTACATCATCGTCGGCGCGACTAACAACGGCAGGCCATCCGAGCTGCACAAGGGTATAGATTGGGCACAGTTTGACGGCGCAAGGCTTACCGACAAGATTAGGAAGTACGTCGATGCACCTCTGACAGCGATATCGGCATTGCACGAGATCGATGGCCATAAATACGCTCTCGTTTGCTTTCGGAGCTTGCCGGAAGGCTTGCCAACACCCTTTTCGAAGACGGGGCAATATCGGGATAAGAGCGACAAACCTGTTTTCGTATTCAGGCCTGGTGACATAACTAGGCGAGATGGTGCACAAAATAGGCCGATCACGTATCTTCAGTGGAGCGAAATCCTCGCACGCCACGACGCTGTTGTTCGTGAAGACGAATCGAAGCGCATTAACGCGCTCGTGGATAAGATCACTCTTGCTCTCGGAGAGAAGGGGAAGACTCCGCCGCTCGTATACGGGATGGATGAGGCCTCGCTTGCGACGACCTTAGAGTTGTGCCTCGAGCAAGAAGAAACGACGAAGATCACGCGCTTCATTAACCAGCTGGCTATAGAGGTACAGCATTCCGATCAGGCCATAGAAACTTTAACAGCGGTTGCCACCCATGCGATTGCATATAACAACGATGCGGTATTTGAAGCAGCAGCAAGCGCAATCTATGATCATTATTTCGGCGTGAGCCAGTTTGGAGTCGGTGCAGATGACACCAAGATGGCAATTCTCATTGCCTGCTACGAGATCGGAGCAACACTCGTCCTTTTCAAACGATGGAGCATGCTCTCACCCTTCGTCAACCGCAGGTCGCCAAGTTACACAGCAAATTACTATTTCTCCTCGTGGATACGCGATTGCCAAGTAGCAGCCATTAATTCTGGCCGATACGGCAAGAATGGTGCTGGAACCCTGATATCTTGCGTTCTCGACCACGTGACGAGGCACGCGCGACTCCTTCCCGATTACGACATTGGCGAACGGACGGACGATGGAAAGCTAAGCGATGCTGAGGAAGCCATGCTCGACCTTCTCTGCTGCTTCGATTTTCTATACTGTCTGTGCGTGTTTACCATGGCTGGCGACAATAACGGGGCTTACCCCTCGTGTGTCGATTTCTCCGAAAGCAGGATACGTCCTGTCGTTGTCAAGGTTTACGGAAGTGATGACAGCGTAAGGAAGGCATTGCTTCCCGGCAAGGGCGATCAGGACATTGCAGATGCGACACGCGCTCTCTACTACCTCATAAGTAACGAAGCAATGAGTGGCAGTAAGTTTGTATGGGGATTTGATAGCACAGGCCTAATTCGCTCTTTCCTTGACACGAACCCACCCAGCGACAGGCAATAAGGAAGACCCAGTGGATTAGATTAAGAGACGCCTCATGGGGCTCTTGGTCTGCTTATTTGCTCTGCTTACCTATTTCGAGGTCGGTCCTGGTGAACTAGTAAACGCACTTAGCGGAATGAACTTCGCCTTGTACATACTCATTGGTATGCTTATAGGGTGGGGCACCTGTCGCATGTTTCATGGTTTATGCTTCAAAGGAAAACGCAAGAGCAAACGTGAGGCGTTAGAGGCAGAGGAGCAATTCAACATGAGAGACGAGATACGGGGCTATTTCAACTCTAACAGTCAGCTTCTAGCTTATGTGTAGGGCGAAGATGTACATCGCCATACACGCAAAATCGAGGGCAGCCGCTATATCGAGTCCTTCTCTGTTCTCTGAAGAGTTTGATTGGTGGTATTACTCGAATGACGATTACATTGAGCCAATTCGAATGAATTCTTCTAATCCACTAGGTGCATTCAAGTAGCTCACCTCGCTATATTGCGACGCGCTGACTCATCTACATACTCCTTAGTCACGTTTATTGGGAAACACATTCTGGATGAGCTTCAGCAGGCCTACGGTTCCGCCGAGGGCACATCCGATGATTACCGGTACAAGTAAGATCTCCATCACGTTTCATCCCTTCCATCAGAGCTGTTACAATACTTTGCGATAGTTATTAAACATATGTTGTTTAATAACTGGATCCATTACACATCTTTTGCAAGGGAAGTTCAATCAGCAATGACTTTCGCAGTGAAAGATGTGCAACAGGTCGGTTGAAGTTGTTGCAAAACTCGGCCAGTGCCACTGCGATAACTTGACTACAGCGGAGGTTTCGCTCACCTAAACGAGGGGGGGGGAAGTCATGGGATTTGATGCACGCGTACGCTATACGAAGATGGTCATACGTGAGAACTTCCTCTCACTGCTTGAGGAAGAGCCTATCAACAAAGTGACCGTCAAGGCTATATGCGACGGCGCCCAGATAAACCGTGCAACGTTCTACCGCCACTACCTCGACGCCTTCGATCTTCTCGATCAGCTGGAAGAAGAACTCCTGTCGGGTCTGAGAGAAGCTATGGCCCACTTACTCGAGCAGGGGTCTGAGAACACGCTCGAGCAGATCCTAACCATGATGAAGGAAAACGCAAGCCTTTATGGCACGCTGGTAAAGCACGGGGATCCCGGCCTTCCCCACAAGGTGTTCAAAGCCTGCTATGGAGCCACATCCGAGTACATCGCAGATCGGTACCCTGCGCTCTCGGAAGAACGGCGTGCGTGGCTGTACTCCTATGTGGCCCAAGGGGCTAGTGGTGTGCTCGAATGCTGGATTGCCGAAGGTATGCACGACGATCCTAAGGAAGTCGCCGCGTTCATAGAGCGCCTGATAGAAAGCAATCTGACGGCGCTTTAAATCATCCTTTGTAATTTTGAAGCAAGGTAAGTCGAAGTAGTCTCCTGGATAGAAGCAAGTTCTCTCCTACTCTTCCTGAAAAGTCCATTTAATGTTCCATTCCAGCACTTTATAATTTGGCACATAATTTGACTGTCGGATTAAATTTCTTGACTCTAACGCTAATAAGGTTATAAGAAGAAAACTACATATATTGGTCCAGATATGACTTATTGAACAGCAAGATTTTCATGAACGAGTTTCCTCTCTAGCCCAATGGTGAAACTTCAGACAATTAACAGTATGCTAAAGATTCATTATCTGACGTTTCTTAACGTCAAACTCCTCTTGAGAGAGAATACCTACATCGAGTAGTTCCTTGAGCTTCTTTACAGCGTCAATTTGCTCATCCAAAGTCCTTTGATTCTCACCCGCAGAGGTAGCTTCAGCCATACCTGAAGCTTGCCCCTGAAAGATCTGGCTGTTTTCAGTTTCGGGAATAACATCTTGACTTGTTTTTCCTTTAAACTCTTGAAAAGCACTTATTGCTTCCGTGACAATGTTCGCAACGCCTTGCACTCGAGCGGTCTTTGGCGTAGTAACGGTAGAAACTATGTCCGCAAACGGGCTTGCTATCTCTGCAACATCTTGAGCTATGGGCTTAGCGGTACCAAGCACATTATGAATCTGTTCCCTAATTGACTTAGAGACACCAACTGCCTCTGGATCGAACCCCTTCGCCTCACCGATGAGCAACTTGTTGACAGACTCAACCAGTATCTGTGCCTCATTGATACGTCGGGTTCTTTCCGCCCTATCATATATCGGCAAAACGAACTGCTCACTCCCATCAGCGAACTCAAAGTCGATACATATGTCTCTGCTTGTAGACGACAATTTGTAGGCGCGGACTTGAGCTAGCCCATTGTAAACCTTGATATCTGTCACGGATCTGCTGAATGTCTTGACTTTCTTCGAGAAGGAACCTATTTCGCATGCAAACAACAGCCGCGCATTTGTAAGAATGAGATTGCCAGTATAACAACGCTCGCCTACGCTCGCCATCTTATTCGCAATAGACTTAAACGCATTCATATCTTTGCTCTCGACGGTCGCTGCAGCAACATCCTCGTCAAGCTTGCCCGTAAATTTTGCATCTAGTACCCGAACTAGTACTGCTTCATCTGGTTTCAAATCGACGTTAATCATCTTTTTCTCCTAGCCCATATCAACAAGATGGAGCACACACTTCCTTGATGCCTTGTATTTTCCGCGAACTGAAATATCAATCTCGGTTCTATGCTATCTACAAGGCTAACGAGCATCATTGCCGAATATTGTATCCCCAAAGACGATTAAAATCCTTTCAAGAATCCGCAACAACATATTAATCGATTTTGCTAATTTGTAATTTCATTACAATACTCTTAAGGCTTAGTACAATGTATTACAAATAAGTGTACCAACCACAAGAAAGCTTCGTGATGTAATTCGTTAAATTTGAATAAAACTATGACGTCTCGCCCACCATCCGATCCCTTTGGTATCACGCGAGAAAGATAGCCGTTGGCATAGAGAAGATCGGCTACGGGTTGCTCCATGTCATCACAGTCGAAACCTAAAACTTTATCCCTGAGACGTTCGATGTACTTGTCATAAGAAGCATAGCGAATTTCCTCCGTAGTATTATCATCCATCGATACATTATGTACAGGTACGTCCACAGTATCTGGAGCGGATGTAAGTTTGAAAGCCCATTCAATATCGATCATGACCTCAGCACTTGCAATAAAGATGACCGATATACTTTCAAACGAATTCTCGGATGAGGCAACGAGGTTATCATACTTCGCCATGACCTCCCCCATATTACGTCCCGTGAGTAGCGTGTTCCTTGTTCAGGGCGCGATTCGATGCTTTTGGAATAATGACTTTGCAATTCCCTCTAAGAAAACACCTATGCGATCATTCGCATTTTGCCCGTTAAAACAATCGTAAATGGCTTTGGTAACTCTCGCCTATTCTGAATCAGCGATTAAATCCGCACCTCTCAAGTACCTTGGAAACATTAACGATTTTGATTTGATGGTCCTCCATCTGATCAATATCAACTGACTTCAAGAATGATGATGCTTCAGCACATAAAGCCTCACAAAGCGTTAGAACATCCACACAGACGTGCACATGATGAACCGGTACTTTGCCATCATAAGGGTCTGTATAGATCTCACCGTAGCTGTTGCAGGCATTTACCATTAATTCGAAGCAATAATCGTACTTGCAACCAGGTGCGATGTCGCCGTGCTCGAACCTAACATCATCGTTAGAGGCGTGCAACACCTCACACCTTAGCTGATAACACATATCTGCATTGAAATATGCATGCAGTGCTTTACCGCTTTCATCGAAACCTGTATGATCAGCAAATCGGTGCTCTACGTAATCCTTAAACCAAGTCATATATTGCTTCTTTGATAGACGACGTCCTCGGTTATTCACCATGTCTGGATAGGCAATCGATCCGCATACGTCAGGCAAGGTTAGTGCAAGCGCAAGAGCAGGTATCCAGCATTCTTTTTTGAGCGCGTCTCTAATTGAGTCAATTACTTCAAACAATTCTGTTTCCCTCCCTTGACGCACTCTCTTTGCGTTCGTAGTCGGTTTAGGCATCGAGTGGCATTCCTAAATCGGCGGCTTTTCTCTTAAAGGCAGGCTTATTCGCTTCGGAGCAAAATCAAGTCCAAATTTGTATGTAAATCACAATAGCCCTGCCTTAGTCTCTATACTACCTCTTTACCCCGGGGGCTATGGGATCAACCTTGGGTGACCTCTTCAAGCTTCCTGCATACCAGGCTGTAGTAAATCTTGTACATCACGGGCTACCTGTCATTTTGTCCAATGGGCGCTGCCCCACGAGTTTTATAGACGATGACGGGCAGGATAACCATAATTGAGTTTTCCACAACCTCAAGGTTGGATACCTCTAATTCATCGCGGTAAACCCCCTAATGCGCAAGATGCCCGCTCCAGCCCTTCAATAAGCCTAATATAGAACGCAAATGCAACGAAAAGACTTTCGTTGCATTTGCGTTGAGAAGCTACAACGGTCAACAGGGCAATGGCATTAGCCGAAAAGCCGTTGGATTATGTTGAGAAGACCCCAACCGAAACAGAAACCGAAGACCAGCGCCCCAACGGTCTTCACGAAGAGCTTGACCCATCACATCCCTTCGATCTTCCGGCTCTTCTCACCTGGAGTATTGGGAATCTCCCCGCGCATGAACGCCTCAATGGACTGGTAGGTGACAAGCTGGTTGTCGCGCTTGATCATCTCCACCACCCCGGCGCTTATCGCTGCAGGGATGAGGAATGCCCCAGACGGGATCAGTATCATCGGCCAGCTCATATCCATGAGGGTGGTCGCTATCGCCCATACCACCGCGATGGTGCCGCAGACTGCATGACTGTCCCAAACTTGTTCAAGCGCCTTGCTTCGTTAGTGATAACCGACTTCATTTCCCTCACATCTCCTTTGATCAACGAGTCGACACTTACCTTGAAGAGATTGCTCAGGAGCAGTAGGCTCTGCACATCGGGGTAGGTGCGGTCGGTTTCCCAGTTGGAGATTGTCTGGCGCGAAACGAAGATCGCCTCTGCCAGCTGCTCCTGGGACATGTCCAGCCGGGCGCGGTGCTCCTTGATGTGTTCGCTTAGCTCCATGTGCGCTCCCTTCTGGTTGGAAATATGCCGGAACGCGGTCCACTCTACCACCTAATTGCTTTGGCAATGGGTCTCGCGGGGTGAAATAGAACTGTCAAAAGACTTTATCAGGGGGTTTGAGCTGGTGATTCTTGTGTGACTATCTGAGGTGTTTTTGTTGATCGGCGCATGCTTTCGTTGTTCTTTGTGCTTTTGATACAGGCATGAAAACTTAGTATGCTTTTGCAGACTTTAGGAATCAACCAGAAGGTCACTAATCCAATCAAATAGAGTGACTAAAACAAGAGCAAGAGTAACCAAAAAAGCCACAGGGTTAGCCCCTACTAAGGGTAACTTAATGTTTCTTGTCAAAAGCAACTCACAAAACTTATAAATGATCCACCAAAACGATAAAAGTCTTGCTAAAGTATGTGTGAACTCACTCCGAAAGAAGCGCCCCTGGAGCCAAGGAATACCTCGCTCACATATGTCAAAGTGCGCTAAGATGACAACCAATATTAGTATACCTAGCCAGATACAAAGATAAACTGGTATGAGCACACTGTATAGCCACTCAAAAAGCTGATTTATACCAATTAGATTTTCTTCAGATATTATTATAAGAACACCTTTACGAAGCCATTCAAAGATAGTTTTTTGTGCCAGGGATGTTAAGTAAGTATAACACCCCTAAAATGAACAAAGCCTCTATAGCCTTAGCTCGATTCTTCAGAGCGTAGTCAGCCATTTTTTCAAAACAGATGTTAATAATTCCCATAAGTTCTTTGCCTTCACATCATATTACTCTAATTGTCAGATCTATTAAGTTATATGATTTCATGATAGATTATTCATTTTTATACATTAATGACCTTTATGACTTACAAAGAATTAATTCAAATTGATGACCTGATGAAATTGATGGAAAGGTATCTCCAGGCACCGCCTAAAAATGTCAGATTTTCCAAAGTAACTCAAACGCTGCTAAACACCTGTAAAAAGAACTCGGAGCGGGCTTATGAAACTCTTCGACTTCCATAATACTTGCAGGAGAAAGATAACGTTCAAACGTTGTAGGGATATTCCCGAATACCATATCTTTTATAAGACTCATGGGACAGAATCTACCGAGCAAGACGAGGACAGCCCTTGATGCACCTGATCTACTGCCTTGACACGTGAAAAGCTTGAAAGGCCGCTCGAAACCAATCCTCATGGCCCAAGACCAAAGGAAGTTGAGAGAGGCGACATAGAGAGGCAAGTCCATTCTTTTGAATAATGGGGATATCAATAAAACGTTGACTATAATCAATGGAATAAAGATTGGAAATATGGATTCAAGTGTCTCAATTGAATCCGACATTTCGAAAGGAGCGGTTCCATGGAGTCGCAAAATCCTATGAACACAATCAAATACCTTCGTCTCGATTTTCATGGATGCGAGTATAAGATTGCGCTTGATAATCAAATTAGGTCAAGTCTATTGCAGGATGGAATTGATCCGGTTATTAGAGGCCAGATAGCACCAGCAGCTGGCGCTGGTCTCGGTGTAGATATAATTATCTCGCTTATAGCCGGCATCGCATCGGATCTTATTGTCAAAGCCATTAAAAACGTAATGAACAAAATCAGAAAGGCAACCGACGAAACCCTGTCCAGTGGTTGTTGTCTCAACCGAGTAACGATAGAAACAGATACCTGTGACTTCATTATTGCAACCAATGGCAATGCTGGGATATACGCAGAAGATGTGGATTATAATGAACTCATCTCTCAAATGAAAGATTTCTACGAGAAAGAAGTTGCTGCTGGCAACTTGGTTGATAGGATTGAAACACCTTGCGATTTAGACCCAAGTACAGACTATTTAAAAATTAGAACTGCGGGAGTTGGGAACTTCTCGTTGTGGCTTGTAACTTATCGAAATGGAAGTCGCTGGCCATTCTGTTTGTACGACTCTGTTAATGATACACTCATACCAATGAAGAATCAGCAAACAGTTGCGAGTGCTATAGATGGAACAGACAAGTTCTACCGCCCAGCAGAAAAATCACTTGGCTGAACTTATTAATGCGTTGTTTAACTTTGAGGACAGTATCTAGAAGATTGGGTTCCAATTTGTGTGTAAATACGCAGTCATTCTGCCTTCTCATACTTGCCTGAGAATTTCCAAGCCTTTTCATATTTGTCACTAGAGGCAAAACCCTCAGGTGAAAAGGAGTATCTGATGTCAAAGACCCTCTACGATCCTC
>ERZ773005.228-NODE-228-length-50851-cov-23.939759_pt1 | contig 50851 bp, 69 predicted proteins | sample MGYA00580666_ERZ773005 | MGnify/ENA primary metagenome ERZ773005 (study PRJEB29015, sample SAMEA2737999) | human oral metagenome | biome: human oral; feature: human-associated habitat; material: dental | place: China | collected 2061 ...
TTGTAATCTTAGTTGGACGTTTGCCGTCTTGGTTATTCGCGTCATCCCAGTTCTTGGTTGCTTTTACATTAACTGTTTCAGGGGTGTAGTTATTGGTGATTGTGAAGCCTGATACAGGGTCACCAGTAACTTCAGAATTGTAGCCAGTAACAGTTACTTCGACTACTGAGTAAACAATCGCTTTACCAGCTTTGTTCACTTCAAGATCTGTGAAGCTTCCTGACCAGTTGTTCTCTTTATTGAGTTCAAGGGTCTTACCTGTGTCTTGACCATCGGCAAGAAGTTTAACTGTGACTGATCCTGGACGCTTGCCGTCTTGGTTCTCGGCATCATTCCAAACTTTCTTCACTGGTACTTGAGTCTTACCTGGTGTGTAGCTATTAGTAATGGTGAAGCCAGTTGTGGCATCTCCTGTCACCTTAGACTCATATTCTGCGACTGAAACTTCTTCGATTGTATAGGCGATTGGAGTACCACCTTTATCTGCGTCCAGATCTGTGAAAATAGCTTGCCAGTTGTTCGCAGCATTCAATTCTCGTGTTTGACCAGTTTCAACACCATCTGCTAGAAGTTTAACAGTAATAGACTCTGGACGTTTACCATCTTGGTTGTCACTATCATTCCAAACTTTCTTCACTGGAACCTGTGTTTTAGCTGGTGTGTAAACATTGGTGAAGGTTGTGCTATTAGCTGTACCATCACTGCTGTATTCAACCGTTGCATGCAATTTACCTTGACCATCATCGGTTACAATTACTTTAGCTGTGACGGTCTTAGCATCGTAGGTGATACCATTCTCCGTTGTGCCAGCTTTTACTTCCTTAATAGTGTAAGTGTAAGTACCTGCTTCATCAAATGTCAACTCTGAGAACTTAACTTTTCCGTCAGCACCATTCTTCGCTTTTTCAACGTTACCAACTTGGTCTGTCAATGTAAATTCGAACATGTCAGCTTCGAGATTGCGATTGCTTAGTTTCTTATCTACTTCAAGAACAGCTTTGGTATTTTCAGCCTTATAGGTGTTTTCGAAAGTACTGTCGTTATTGTCATAGGTAACAGTTGCTTCAAGCGCTCCCTTACCGTTGTCAACAACTTTAATCGTTACTTCGATAGTCTTGTTAGAATAAGTGATTCCTTTATCAGTTGTCCCAGCATTCTTTTCAACGATGGTGTAATGATAAGTGTCAGCTTTATTGAATTCTAAATCTTCAAACTTAATGTTTCCAGCTGCATCATTTGTTGTTGTTTGAATTGGAGCTGTACCATTTTTCTCAAACAAGGCAAACTCGAATTCACCACCTTGAAGCTGAATTGGCTTATCAGTGTTCTTATTGATGAATGATTTGGTTGCCGAAACAGGAGCTTTCACATTAGCAGGCTTATAAGTATTGACGAATGTTTGAATTCCGGCATCTGTAATGGTGTTGATGGCACCAGAGATTGGTGGTACAAGATTAGAACCAGGTGCTGAAGTTGAAAATTCAGCTGCTGGAAGTGCTACTTGAGAAATTTCTAATTTCTCAACCCAGGCAACCAGTTGGCCTCTTCCATTATCATAGACGTGTACAATTACAGGAACTGTTCTATTATCATAGGTGATACCATTTTCAGTTTCACCTGCTTTTGCTTCCACAATGGTGTACTGATAATGTCCTTCTTTTGTAAATTTAATAGGCTTGAAGACTACGCGACCAGTTCCATCAGCATTAGTACCTTTATTCTTGATTCTTTGAACTTCTTTTCCATCATTATCTTTCAAGATAAATTCAAATTCTTCGTCTTGAAGCTCTGTTGGACGACCTTCCAATTTTTTCTTAGCTTCAATTACAGCCTCAGCTGGTGAAGCGCTATAGGTATTTTTGATAGTAAGAGGGTCTATTTGGCTAGGAGTATAACCATCTATCGGATCTACAATGAGATTGCCTTCTTCATCAACTTCTTTCACACTGTAGGTGTACTTCTTAGCGTTTTGATCTGTAGCTGGAAGACCTGTCCATTTAACAGTACCATCTGTTGTAGGAACTTTTTCAAGTTTAGCATTAGGTGCTGCTTCTTCAGTTCCACCTTCTAGAGTGCGGTAAAGTTTGAAGTAAGTAGTTGGGCGAACACCTGGGATACCACCTTTCCAGACTTTCTTAGCAGTTACTTCTGTCTGTGGTGGGAGGTAAGTGTTGGTAACTTTGGTCATCTCTTTATTGTAAGATACGCCATAGTTGTTGCCACCAGCTACAATTTCATCTCCCTCTTTCAAAGGAAGGTCAGTCTGATCTCGAAGCTCGCGAACAGAGTAAACCAACTCTGTCTTTCCATCTACATCATACTTAGGTAGTTGTTTCTCCCATTTGTAAGTGTAGACGCCGTTCGACTCTGTTACTTTAGGAGTATAGTTCCCTGTAACACGTTGGGCCTTATCGATAGACTCCCCTTTTTTTCGAACATACAAACCGAGTTTGACTTCTTTGTAGTCAGTTGCTTTTCCGTTTACCCATGTCTTGGTTGCTTCAAAATCAACCGTTTCACGTTTGTTAGAAATGCTTAGAGGAACACCTTCTCCTCCCTTCATTTCCACTTCAAACTCTTTACTATTGGCGATATAGCCTGGCTTAGGTGTCTTTTCTTTGACGATATACTTGCCATCCTTAAGAACTTTTGACATGGCAATCCCGTCTTTATTTGTTGTCACCGTGTCGACTAATTTCTTAGTGTCTTTTTCAAAGATCTCAAAGACAACACCTTCCAATTTAACGTTTGCATCGGCTTCGTCATACTTGACAATCTTAATCCTACCAGCAATATCAGCAGTAACTGATGCGCCTGCAGACTTAACACTCTTTGTGTTAATAGTTGTTTCTTTTTGAGTACCGCTTGTACCTCCCCATGTTTTCCAAATAAGTTGCGGTTGGTTATCAATCAGGTACTGGGCTGTATTGGTAACGGTTGAACCATCTGCCGGTGAAGTGGTCGAGTACCGGAACAAAAAACTTTTTGTCCCCATATTTGTCGGCATACGTAGCACAAAGCTACGCTTTCCGTTGGTATAAGTCAGCAAGGCTTTATGGTCTGAATCCGCTTGGTAGACAGCTGGATCCGTTGTGATTCCATATTCCTTACCTAATTTTGTAAGACCAGCATCATTGGTATCTGTCGTCTTGTACTCTGCCTCATACAGTGTAAAGCTAGATTCTATATAGTTCGCAAAAGCCCCTTTTGAAAGATCATCTTTAATCTCTACCACATGATTGCCCATATCTGTTTTAGAGCGATTGAATTTCATATAGTAATTAATTTGCGGAAGACTTGTGTGATGACTGCTATACTTATTAAGTAGTTCTCCTTCAATAGAAGCTTTAGGATATTTCTTTACTATGTAAGTTATCTGCTGCGTTTTGCCACCAGGTATGACATAGGTCACGGTCTTCTCTTCTTTTGTAACCGTCTCAACTGCCTGTGCAACAAAATCCCCACGAATGTTTTGTTTATTCTCTACCTCAGCATTAAAGGTAAATTTCAATTGATGGTTGGAGTTATCAACCTGAACAGTTCCCATCTTGGTATTTGAAGTCGTATCTATCAAATCCATGGTCTCATCCTTCAAGCTCAAGTTGTCAGGAGCCTTTACAATAAAGTAATCCCCGTCCTTGATCTCATTGACCGTCACATTTGGAAATGAAAACTTACCCGAAAACTTCAAAGCCACCTGTGTTTCACTTTCACCATGAGTACCCGTTGATTCACTTCCTGTTTCAGCTACAGTAATCTTCAAATCCTCGAATTTAGCCTTATCGGTAACATCAGCAGCAGAAACCCGCTGGACATTCCAAAATCCTAAAACAGTAAAAATCGTTAGTAAAGATAAAAAGAAGCTCATCCACTCTTTTAGCCTCATAATCAATCTCTCCTTCTTTCATAAACAAAACTAAAAGAACACCTATCCTTTTAGTCTACATTATAGCTAATACTATTATACTTCAAATAAATAGAAAATCCATATATTCGTAAGTGTTTTTTTGACACAATGTAAACTTCAGTTTTCTAAAATAGGTTCCCTAATCCCAGAACTCTTAGTATTTTATTAAAACGAAAGGCTCTGGACAATGAGGAATCTATCACATATTCCAAATTTAGAAAAAGCCTCATACGAATCACCATTAAAAGCAACAAAGCTTTGGAAAGATTCATATGAGACTTCTTATAAATACCACAAAACAGGGAAAAGCAGGAATCCTATCTCATGTTATTTTATATGTTTGTTTTTTTATTCTTAGTTTTGTCCAAGTGCAGCAGCCATTGTAGCAGCTACTTCTGATTCAAAATCATTGGCAGCTTTTTCAATACCGTCACCTACTTCAAAACGTGTGAAGCTAGCGATTGTAGCCCCTTGACTTTCAAGGAATGCTTCAACAGTTTTGCTGTCATCCATAATATAAATTTGGGCTAAGAGTGTATATTGTTGGTCGACTTTTGTGTTATCTAACATAAAGCGATCCATCTTACCAGGGATGATTTTGTCCCAGATTTTTTCTGGCTTACCTTCAGCCGCAAGACCTGCTTTAATATCTTCTTCAGCTTGTGCAATCACTTCATCTGTCAATTGAAGTTTAGAACCAAATTTGTAGTGTGGAAGTGCTGGTTTACCAACCATTGCACGGCTTTCATTGTCTTGGTCAATTTTATGGTTCATTTGAGCCAATTCATCATGGATAAATTCTTCGCTCAATTCTTTGTATGAAAGAACGGAAGGTTTCATAGCGGCAACGTGCATTGCTACATGTTTTGCAAGATCTTCGTCACTACCTGAAAGAACAGTAATAACTCCGATACGTCCACCATTGTGTTGGTATGCGCCAAATACTTGATCATCTGCTTTTTCAACAACTGCAAAACGACGGAATGAAATTTTTTCTCCAATTGTAGCAGTTGCACTAACATAAGCAGCTTCAAGCGTTTCTCCTGAAGGCATTATCAAAGCAAGTGCTTCTTCATTGTTCGCTGGTTTGCCTTCTGCAATCACTTTAGCCGTTTCGTTTACTAATTCAACAAATTGAGCATTTTTTGCTACAAAATCTGTTTCTGAATTCACTTCAACGATAGCAGCGATATTGCCACTCACATAGACACCAGTCAATCCTTCAGCAGCAACACGATCTGCTTTTTTAGCAGCTTTTGCCATACCTTTTTCACGAAGCAATTCGATTGCTTTTTCGATATCGCCATCTACTTCTACAAGTGCTTTTTTAGCATCCATGACACCAGCACCAGATTTTTCACGCAATTCTTTTACAAGCTTAGCTGTAATTTCTGCCATTTTGATCCTCCAATTAAGATATTACGATTTGATTGAATAAAAAGGGGAGGGCTAGGCCCCGCCCCATAGGTTCGTTACTTGATTATTCGTTTGAGCCTTCAACAACTTCAACGATTTCTTCGATAGAATCAGCTTGTGTATCAGTTGCAGCTAATTCTGCTTCTACTGATTCAACGTTATCTTCACCTTGACGCCCTTCGATAATCGCATCAGCCATTTTCGCAGTGATTAATTTAACAGCGCGGATAGCATCATCATTTGCTGGAATAATCACATCAATGTCATCTGGATCTGTATTCGTGTCGACCATCGCAACCACTGGAATACCAAGCTTCTTAGCTTCTTTTACAGCGATTTGTTCTTTATGTGGATCAACAACGTACATTACGTCTGGGATGCGAGGCATTTCTTCGATACCACCCAAGAATTTTTCAAGACGAGCGCGTTGTTTATTCAAAAGAGCGACTTCTTTCTTAGGAAGCACGTCAAAAATTCCGTCTTCTTCCATGCGTTTGATTTCTTTCAAACGAGCAACACGTTTTTGGATCGTTTCCCAGTTAGTGAGAGTTCCACCCAACCAACGGTGGTTGATGTAGTATTGACCTGCACGTTCTGCTTCATCTTTTACAGCATCAGCAGCTTGCTTTTTCGTACCAACAAACAAGATAACCGCATCGTTAGCAGCAGCATCGCGCATAAAATCATATGCTTGATCTGCAAATTTTACAGTTTGCTGAAGGTCAATTACGTGGATACCGTTACGTTCTGTAAAGATGTATTTCGCCATCTTAGGGTTCCAGCGACGAGTTTGGTGACCAAAGTGAACACCAGCCTCAAGAAGTTGTTTCATTGAAATTACTGCCATGAGTAAATTCTCCTTTTTGTTTTTTTCCTCTTTTAGATTTCAGCTCGCAGGACAACCCGAGGGCAACAATCCCACAATTCATCTAAAATGAGTATTTTGCCATTTGCACGGCATCTATTATGATAACAGAATTTCAAGGATTTGACAAGCTCTTTTGCTTTATTTTTCCTCGAAAACCTTGATTTTATCAGCATTTATTTTTCTGGTTTTCAGTATTATTTCATTTTCTTAGACTCAAGTGTATTGACGAAAATCCTTTTTTAAGGTAAAATAGTAAAGGTTGAGGCGGTATAGCCAAGTGGTAAGGCACGGCTCTGCAAAAGCTTGATCGTCGGTTCAAATCCGTCTACCGCCTTGAAGATATGATTTTATCTTGTTTTATACGACATAAAAGCCCTATTTCAAGGGCTTTTTCTATTTTCCATCTGGTTAAATTTGGTTAAAAACTAAAATTATTTGGGGCGGATTTGGGGCGAAGTTTTAGTTGCGGTCATTTCGCTCAACCTCATACATCAAAAACGAGTGATGGATGATATCCCGTCGTTTCCATTCTCTTACCATGTAGTCTATTACTTCTGGATCTTCTGCTTTAAATGCAAGCAACAGCATAACTCTAATAGTGTATGCTTCTTTTAAAATAGGAGCGGTATAAGTCACATCTACCCAATGCTCAAAACCAAGCTTAGACTCGTTGATATGTGCGATTTCAGTATTTAGTATTTTCATTTTAATTACCTCCACCTTATTTATTCGTAAAAGTTTTCGATAAAATATATTTTTTTAAAAATAAAAAAACTCTTGCGTAATGCAAGAGCAGACACAAACTTTAAACAATCTATCAAATGAGCCTTCGCTCTACTTCGATTGTACGCAATTTATTGACCGATAGTCTACTACGGTCTGAGCCATAAGGAGCGACCCTATAACTTCCGTAGCGATTTAATGACTAGGCACGACTGGTTACGTCCAACTTTCACCCGACATTCAGATTAATATTTTAGCACAATATATCTTGTAATTTCCTGCACGATTTGGGCTACTTGTACTTATCTTTAGCGTTATTGGCCGATTGCTCGGCCTCAAGTGCAAAACGGTTTGTTTTAGCATTTCTGGTTTGGTTCTTACTGCTACATAAGGCCTTGCCAGATTATTCTCTCACAGAGAGCGTCTATTGTCACCGCCACCGTCTGATAATGGTCTAACTACGCACAATCTCCATACTATGTACACCCTCAATCTTCTTTCACGTCATGACCCCTTCCGATTGCTCAAAAGAGAGTTACTTATCTTCCTGCAATATCTCACAACAAGCGCAACGGGAATTATGTACACAATCCAAGCAAGGTATCACCCTCTCTACACTTGGTTATCTAGTAGATTGTTTAAAATCTGTGTACAATTATTATACCACTATCCAGTAAATAAATCAAAAGATTTTCTGTTATAATAGACAATTTTTGAATTTTCCGTTTAAACGAAAAAAGCCCTACCAGCGTTAGCTAGTAGGGTTGAATTAAATTTTAATATTTCTATTTTTTATTTTTAGTTGTAGTAGTTTACCAGATCGTCTTTATCCCAGACTGAGAGCCAGACTGTGCCGAATTGTCCGAATTCGAAGTTTCGGTAGTAATATCCACCGTAGTAGCCACCGTCACCAGTGTCGGTGATGTGCACTTCGTCTACTTCAAAGCTAAAGTACATACCTGCCTTGAAGTCCTTGTCTTCTCCATCTGGTACGTGGTTTCCGTTTTCATCTACCCAATTCACCAAGCTAACAGGGATTCCGTTTTCTGTCCAATCGAAACCAACAGGGCACAGGTAATCACACTTGATTTGGTAAATATCGTTAACGAGTTGTACGTCATTTGCCAAATAGTAAGCCTTGCCACTTGGTTTACGTGAGTCAGACGGAGCTACTGCTGTGTTAGGCAGTGGTTTTTCTGGTGCATTGCCATTATAGCGCCAAACCTCAATATAAGCTGGATTATTAGCATTGTAGTAGTAATCCCACGGATAAGTGTTGATGGCTTGACCAGGTGCTCCTTGGGTTGAATAATCACAGCTGATAAAATTAACTGAGTCTAGCATTGCTCCGACGTGCCCACCAGCACCGCCAGAACCTGCCATGTCTGCACTCCATGACATCATGACAATGTCGTTGCGTTGAGCGTCCCAATCTTCGTTTCGGCTGATGCGTGCCCAGCCAACTCTTGCCAATTGTGCCCCAAGAGTCACCGTAGATGGTAACCCTTGGATAGCAAATCCATTGTCTTTCAGAGCTTGGGAAATAGTCCCTGAACAGTCGCCCGTGCCGTCCGTTCCGTTACGGCTACCGAGCATTGAGTAAGTAACTGCTCCTTGACGAGCTTCAAACCAACTTGCAATATCTGCCATGTATTTTCTCCTTTAATTGTATTAGTCTTCTTTTGGCTGATTGTAATCAAGAGCTTGACGGCTGTCTGTCAAACCTGCCGTAGTTGGGTCGTTAACGATACCAACCAAGACAAGGAAGGCAAATAGAACATTGATAAAGACTAGAATCTTATCAATGGTAGCCCCAAACTCAAGCTTGATACCGAAGATGTCAGCGAAAGCTTGAAAGAGCAAGGCAAGCGCTGGTACAAGAGCAAGCCAAAAGTTTTTGTTTTTCAAACGTACAGACCAGTTAATGTTTTTCATATTATGTTTCCTCTTTTTCTTTCTTATCGATTGCTATTGCTAGTGATTAAAGTCTTAAGCTCTCTTACGTCTTCACTCAAGACCTTAACTTGTTCAGCCAAGACCAAAATAGCCTTGTTTTGTTCGTCGTGATTATCTAAGCGTTTGCTGGCCGATGCCTTAAACTCTCTTAGATTCTCGATGTCCTTTTCCATGATGGTATTTCTATTTTCCTCTTTTGTGGCCCGATCCCTCATTGAGAGATACAGGCCTAAAACAGGAATTAGAGATAGCCCCAATTGTAAAATAAATCTTTCGTAGCCTGGCATAAGCACCCCTTTCTACTCTTTAGGCATCGTCCAAGGAAATGCTGCACCAACGCCAGCAAGCTCAAGCGAACCGCCTGTTTTAAACTCAGATACTGATTGACCGTCATAAGTGAAGTCTTTATTAACTTGCACCAATACGCGCTTGCCTTCTCCGTACTTCTCCTCGTGTGAAGCATCTTCAAGGCTGAATACGTCATAAGCGTGATACAGCTTGCCAGTCACTGCTGGATCTATAAGCTCTAGGTAGCGTTTGTAAATCGTAGGGTCTACTGGATTGTCCTTGTTAGTCGCCACAGCTAAGACAGTAGCTTCTGCAAGTTTGGTAAGCTTATCTACCTTCTCGTTTTGGCTAGATACTGATTTATCAAGCTCTTTAAACGCATAAGCCGTATAATGTTCTTTAAAGAACTCTTGCTTAATCATTTCTAACAGCTCATTCGCATCTTTGCGCGTATGATCACCATCAAGCGGAAATGCAGCGGTCGCATAATACGGCTGTTGTTGGTAAATTGTTACAATTGTTTTAATAACGGTTCCGTCAGGGCCATATTGACCTGACGCATCTTTTACTTCAAATGTCATTGATGAGTTTCTCCTTTCGCTTGTTCTTCTTCAAACTTAGCTCGTAACTCATCGTTGCGGGCTAGAACCGCTCTAAAGGCATCTAGCTCGCTCTGAACTGATATGAGACGAGACTTATACTCTGACGCCTCGATAATTTTGTTAGCGAGCTGAATGCCTAAATCGTTGATAATATCTTGATTAATTTTATCTGTCATTATTTCTCCTTTTTTATAAACCGATGTCATATAGACCAGGGTGACCTAAGTCGTTCCGTGAGAACCAATTTTTTATTTGCACGAAATTGTATTGTATTTGAGATAATACATCGCTTAATGCCGTAGCTGGAGCATCTCGAGTAAACACATCTTTTACAATCTGCACATCGCCAACCAGTATGACTTTGCGAGATCCAGGGTCGTTGAAGATTTTCAACCCGACAAAACCAGCGTTTGGATCAAGGTCACTACTAGTACCAACGCCAAAAGCCCATGCTGCATAAGACGTGCCTTGTCTTTTAGTTGGTGCTAAAAATGCATGTGCACCACTAGAGCTGTATACTAAATTGTTGTAAGGTGATTTAAACTCGATTCTGGCTGTGCCATTGTACGTAGTAACATTTGTATTAAGATTAATGATGGTATTCCCGTTGTTACCTCGGATAATACCACCTTCATACTCTAACCCTCTGAATGTTCCAGACGTAATACTTCGTGCGTTGAGATTGATTACGTTGATTCGTGAGGCATTAAGCGTACCAGTTGTTATCTGGTCTGCTGTTATACTCTCGATCGCAGCACTCTTGATACTAGCCCTATCCATCAACGTCTCGTTGGTAATATGCGTTAACTTACCTGTAATGCGATTTCTACCATCTGCACCTAAATTGATGCCAGAGATTAGATCACCAGCAGAATTAAGATTTTTGATAGCCCAAGAGCCTGCTAATTGAGTTTGGACGCTTCGGACAGCTTGGTCTACCTCCATCCGCTTGTTTACCTCAAAGTCAAATTTAGGCTCTCTACCTTCTACGACAATAGGTTTTTTGAGAAACACGCTTTCTCCATTTAAGCCTGAGAATGATATTTTAAGATAAACACCGTCAGAACCTTTATAATAATAGCTAATGCCCGTCCATGTTCCGTAAATCGTGTCACCTTGTCGTTTGTAGGGTACAGAGGATGATGCGTTCTCGGTACCAATGGCTACCGAGATGTTACATTTATCAATGCCTTCAATAATAATTGAAAATGATAAATCCTTAACCCGTTCTGGTATGCGGTTTAACGGCAACCACACAGCATCATTGGAAGTCAACCTTGAATGGGCTTGAAACTCCAATTTACCAAAAGCGGAGAGACCCGAACTTACAAGAGAAACCGTTGAAGTGTCACTTTTGCCAAAGTATTTCCTCACGTAATCTGACATGGTAAACGGATTGGCTACATAGTTTGAAGACGTAAGCTCTTGATTAACCACCTTCGAGACTTCGGTCTGAAACAGGCTATCCGTCAATGTCATCCGAGCAATATTCTGCTTGATGCCATCTTCTGTCGTGCCAATGATACGGTCATAGAGCCTTTGCGTCTCAGTGATAGACTGTATCTCTGTACGCTTGGCATAGCCTGACTGCTCGACTGTGGACAAGACTGTATTAATGCCCTTGGCTGTCTCATCTCTGATTAGCTGGTTTATTTCTTGTCTTCTCTGCCCGTCTGCGTCAATGTAGCTCTTGGCTTCCGTGACAATCGCTCTAATGCCGTCTAACGTGCGGTCTAATGTGGTTATCTTACCATTTAGCCACTCTGCGCCATCTTCTGGAGCTGGTTGCCACTTGCGATCGGTTGTGCCTTCATATAGGTCGAACTCGGTTAGGAATACACCAGACCATTTATCCGCTCCGTTGTTAGGCCCGCCATTAAAAATATAGACATAGCCTTCATCAAAATCCCCTGTATTAAATTTAAAGGATTTCTTGACAGCTTCAACGTGGCTAAGAAACGGTATGGTCGTAGGGTTAAACAGCAACTCTTCGGATGTGTAGTCTTGCGTCTCACCCTTCTTACGCTTACGGATGTAGACCCTTAAACTCTTTGTATTTCCTGAGTTAAAACCGAAGAAGTTCAGCATGTAGGCTGTATTCTTTTTGAGCAGAAACCTCGGAGATTTCATCCAAGATACACCAGTCAAAGCAAACATCCGCTTCTGACCGTTGAAATAGAATACGTGACTCTGGAAGTTAACACTCTGAGTTTCCCAATACTGCAATCCATCATCCGCTCGTGAGTTGCGGATCATATTCGGCCCGCCTGAACCATTGGTCTGAAGCTCTAGAATCGTCTCTCTAATCCCGTCAGCTGTCTGCTTCATCTCGGCTTTGCTGACTGTGTTGTCCAACTGCTGACCAATGCGGACTAGGTTCTCGTCGTTCGTGCGTTGGTAATCAGTAAGCTTATCTCTGGTCGATGTAGCTATATTCCGAGTCGAACGGTTGGCTTCTCGTTGGATTCGAAACTTTCTACCCAAGATTCCGTTGTCATCATTATTAGCGTCTGAATATAGATGGGCGTTGATCTTATCCAGCAATTCTTGGCTATCAATGATTGCCCCAGCTTTCGTCAAGGCTTCGGAGGCTTTGTTCTCGGCTTGTTGGATAGATTCTGTGGATTGTTTCAGCTTCTCGTCAATGTCTTTCTTGACCCGATCCACATCTTCAGTATCAATGCGTTTCTCCCACATTTCACCATTCCAGACGTACATGCGGTCATATTGTCCGTTTTTTTCAAACCACAAATCACCGAGCTTGTGTTCCGTTCCTTCAGTTGGTTTCTGGTACCAGACTTTATTTCCAGACGCATTTAAGAGATAATCAGGCAACCCGCTTTCAATGGCTTTCTGCCTATTCTCTAGCGAGTCCATACGCCCTGATAATCCACCAGTCATAACCGAGCGGATAGATTCACCGATGATACCAAATTCCACTGATTCGTTGCGCTCGTTGACAAAATCGTAAACAATTTTAGTAACTTTAGCGTCATCCTCTGTGATCCCGATAGATGGATAGTAGACGGGTACGATGTCGCAAAACTCCAGCTCCTCAATGATTTTGTTATCTTGGTAGTCAAGAGTGCTTGCCAAGTCCACGTACTCAATTTTGGTATTGATTTTAGGAGCGCCAATCTTATTGTGCTCCATAAACTTCAATGCCATAGTTCTCAGCTTGTCAGGGGTTGGAATTTCCTTCTCCTTAAACTCGCTGGAAAAATCCACTACTTTTATACGTCGATTAGCGTACATGCTGATGTATTTGCTGTCTACATAATCGCCTGGTATTGTTACCGTGATAGGTGCTGGCGTGCTGTCGCTTCCTTGGCTATCTGGTGTGTAAGTAGCAAACGGATAGACTGAGGTGTAGGATTCTTCGATAGATTCATCGCTCTCTGCTGATATGATATTCCTACCGTATTCCAAGACCGTAGGAGCTCTTCTACCGAGTTGTTTGTGCAACCTAACAGTTAGGTTGTCAAACTCGTATTCACCGCCCCAGACGTCCAAAATTGAGCCCTCAACACCACCGAGAGCAAGATACGCGTTCGTCATCTTGTCTGCAGTAAATGTTGTGCTCCCCGTCGTGTCAATATCTGACCAAGTGGAGAAACTATAGTCACCAATCAAATTATTAGCCCAGATAGCAAGAGCCACGGAAGCTGTACCGCTTAGGTTGATTCCATGACGCACTGCCATGTACTCTAGCTTGTGCTTGATGTGACTACCATAGATTTTCAAAACTCCGCTACTGTCTTTGACAATTCTGGATATTTCAAAAGTCTGATTCTTCGTCCGAAGTCCAGCGTCTGCCTTAATTTTCATTTCTTTTTCTAAGACAGAGGCTAGAGGGCCATTAGCTGGATATTCCGCATAAAACGTGTAGAGACCGTTTCTCTCGCGGGTGACATTTCCTGTTGTTACATCAATTTCTCCCAACCCGTAAGTGTCGAATTGTTGCTCATTCTTATTAAATAAAATAGGCTTCAAATCTTCACCCCCCAATTAGGAATTATCGAAACTGTAAAATTGCCATCCCAAGAAATACGGTTATTTTTTGGCTCTAAGTAAGGCATCTTATACTGCGGTGCTCTGACCACTTTATCCCAAGCAGGAAGCCCTCCGCTGTAGACTTGATTAGTCTGCATGTCAAGGGTTATTCCTCCTTGGATATCTTTTAGTTTGGTCTGTCTGCCGTTGATTGTAATAGTCATCGTTCCATTGCCTGAGATAATAATCACGGGCTTTGCGTTAACATTGCCCTTGCCTTGGATAGTCTGACCATTCGACACAGTCAAGCGATCCCTGCCGTCCTTATAAAATTTGATAGGGTGACAAAGGAAGTTTAGCTTTACGCTACCGAACTGCCTGAGAATTTCTGAGATAGAAAACGTCTCAAGAAATGCTGCACGGTACACGAAGTCAGAATCCCATGAGAGGATTAAATCTTTGTATCCGTTAACAGCAAGCCAGTCCGTCAAGCGCTCCCCGATTTTGGTTAAGTCGCTCTTTGTACTTATCCGAAACGGAAACTCTTTAGTTACTGGATTCAATCGATTGTTATCAATAAGCAAAACACCATCTCGGCCAGAGACGGTGACTTGACTAATATCTTTACTTGCCGAACTATGTTCAACTTCGTTTATTAGACGCAAATCAAAGTCTGTGCTTTTCTTTCCGTCGAAGCTAATATAAGCCATACTAAATCATACGCCCCCTTTCTTGCCTAGTGTAGTATGCTAATTCTCTAATCAATCTGCGCATGTTATCAGGTGTAAAGAAGTCGCTATTTCCTTGCCCTGTGGCGTTAAGAGTGTAATTATTGGTTACATTTGATGTGCTATTAGACACACCAGCAGAACCACCGCCACCGAAACGATAAGCCAAGGAGGCGTTTAGACCTGACGCGATTTCTGCTGATTTTGGAATATCCAAGCCAAAACCAGAAACGAATTTAGCACTTGCATCAATCGTATTCTTGGCTAAGTCATCCATTGAGTTATCAACATACCAGCTGTATTTGTCGATACCAAGCGCCCAACCTTCAGGGATTGCTCGCCCGATTTTGTCACGAAATACCTTGGATGGTGAGTTGATACTCAGGGCGCTTCTAGCAGCAGACACAGCGCCGTAAGCGATACTTGCAGCAGCATTAGCTACTGATCCAGCCATAGCATAGATACCAGCTGTTAGACCTTCGCCAATGGACATACCTGCTCCGTATGCTGAGTTGTATCCGCCCTGCATTCCATTTGTAGCATTGTCTCTGAGAGACGAACCTGCGCTATGTGCAGATCCTTGGTGACTTTGGATTCCATCTGTAGCACCAGAACCAAAATCAGAACCAGCTTTGCGACCGTCACGACCGAGCGAGCTCACACTTGCATTAACTGTTTCTTTTAATGCATTCGACGCGCCTGTTACAATTCCTTGAGTTGAAGAAATACCAGTACCAACACCAGACCCAAATTGCGAACCTTTGCTCTGACCATCAGAGGCCATTGCGAGGAATTGCGCTGAAATAGCAATGTTCATCACTGATGCAGCACCCACGGCTAGCTGTTGACCTATTCCGATACCGCTTGCGATACCTCCGCCAAATTCAGAACCTTTCGCCTGACCTTCCGAAGCCATGCCAGCTACAGAAGCGACTGCTCCAGCTTTCAAGGCGTTTGCAGCACCCTGAACCGCTTCGATACCACCAGATACACCAGAGCTGAGACCTGAACCTAGTTCAGAACCTTTAGTCTGTGCGTCACCAAAAATGCCATCTAAAGCACTTAGCGAGGCGCTCTTGAGCAATTCACCTGCTCCTTGTGCGACACTTTGGTTATCTGTGATACCTTGAGCATACTGACCGCTTACTTGCGCCCCGCTATTTCTTGCTTCTTCTGGTACACCATTAAACCCTTGTTTAGCGGATTCGGCTATTCCAGACATTGCTTGTGCAGCAGCAGCAATATTTGATGTGATACCCTCTCCGACCTTCTCGGGGATTTCACGAGCTTTAACATCAAAACCTGCATCTTGTAGAGCTTTTCTAAACTCATCACCGATAGCAGTTACCATTGCTTGCACTTCTGGAGCTAATTCAACTCCTGCAGCATTAATACCACGTAAGAATCCTTCTTTAGCCTTGTCCCCTGCCTCACTCCATTTCTGGTTGAGATTACCTAACTGTTCGTCCGAGGCTTCTACTAAGGCTTGTGTTTGTTCTGCTGCTTTCGGGCCAGCTTGTCTAAGTTGTTCAATCAATCCTTGATCTAAACCACGACGGGCTAATGTCTCAAGGTTTCCAGCCCATTTATCGACATACTCGATATTCTTCTGCAAGTTAGCCGTCATTTGATCCACAGATACGACTGCTTGCTGTTCGATTGCTTGGAACGCATTCTGAACTTCGTTACGCATCGTCTCGTATTGAGAGCGCATATCTTCAACCAATTTGCGTTGGCTTTCGTTTAGGGTATTCCAAGTCAAGATTTGACGCCCTGAAGCATCTTCAACCGCTTGAGCGCTTGCTTCTGCGGATTTAACAGCAGTATTAGATGTCTCTTCATATTGAGACTCTAAGCTCTTGAGACTACCTTCCAGGTCGCTAAGTTGCTTACCAGCTTCTTCTCTGACCTTTTGCAGAGCAACCTCTTTGATGGTGCTATTACTTGCACTTTCACCAAGTTTTTCTTCAGCGTCTTTTAGTTTGCTCTTAACATCCGCGATTTTGTCTTCGACTTCCAGCTTCTGCTTAGCTATCTCAACCAAGCGCTGGCTTGCCGCTTCTGATTCCGCTGATTGTTTAGTAACTTCAATCTGTTTGCGAATAGCGTCCGCAGTCATGTTGATTGAACCTGTTGCTTTGTCATAAACAATGTTCAAACCAGATACATTGTTATTCAGCATTTGAGTTGCAGCAGCAAGTTCTTTCTTCTGGCTAGCTGTTTTCTTTTGGACAGAGCTAAGTTCTTCAATCTTCCTGACAAGCTTCTCGTTCTCGTCAGCAGTAGCCTTTATTTCCCGTCTGTGGTCTTCATAGCGTTCTTTGCCTTGGGCAACCTCATCATTTAATTTCTTGATGGATTCCTTGTGCTTCTCAGACGCTTCACGGGCTTTCTTCTGCTCGTCAGTCTCTCTGGAAAGCCAACTGACGAAACCGATTAATGCGCCGACAGCAACGGCTATTCCTGCGGTCGAAAGACTAGCAAACGCAGTGCCAAGCGTTAACGTAGCCCCTTCAGCAACCGTAGCCGTACTGATAAATGACAAGAATGACTGGATCAAACCAGCTACCCAACTCTTGACACCATTAATAACAGCAAGCGCCAACATTGCGCCTTTAAAGGCTAATGCTCCAGCGACTGCTCCCATGATGATTGGAGTTAATGCGTCAAAGATAGGCTTCAAAGTGCCTAATACGTTGTTTACTGACTGTACAATCGGAACCAGTCCTCTGATACCGTCTGTGACAAATTTAAAGAAGCCGTTAACACCAGCTTTTAGACCGTCCAAATTCTTGGCAATACTCTTACCAGTAATAGCCTTACTCAGGTCATCAAAGGCTTTCATGACGTTTGCGATGCCCTTTGCAAATGCATTGACAATGTTATTCCAAGAGGTCTGAATCCCTTCACTGTTCTTCTTGGCCATTTCTGCAAAACCGTTTGTGCCTTGGTTCAACTCAATCAGACGTTTACTAAATTGCTTAAACGTGATTTCACCGTTTAACAAGGCTGAGTAGAAGTCTTTTTGCGCAGACTCACCAGCAAAACCAAAAGATTCAGCTGTCTTTTGCAAAGCATAAGGCATGGTCTCTTGCAAGGTCTTCCAGGACTGCATATCAACCTTACCAGCTGACAACATCTGGCTAAATTGTTGCAGACCACGGCTGGCATCTTCTGTAGATGCTCCAGACGCCAGGAACGCATTGTTTAAGGCCAATGTGAGCTTGGTTGATGTCTTGAGGTCGCCAGTCATGGATGTGAGCTTCTGCGTCGTTTTAACAACGTCATCGAGCGTTGTAGGTAATCCATCGATACCGTCTGACAGCTCTTTTGTCGAATTAGCTACATCTTTTGCGCTAAAGCCAAGAGACTTCATGACTTTTGGATAGCGTTCCAAGGTATCGAAACGATTGATCGCTTTATCCAAGGAAGCGCTGACCAAATCCATTGCAGAACTTGCTAGTTTAAAACCGACAGCTCCGACAGAAAAGTTTTTGATAGACTCTTTGATTTTGTCAAATTTTGACGAACTCTTCTCTGCTTGATCGCCTGTTGTCTTGATGATGTCTTTTAACTTGACGAAACCGCCCCCGCTCTGGGATGCAACCTGACCAGCTCTCTGAACTAAATCAGCACTTACTTTAAAACCATTCCCACCAGTTTTGCTGATTACTCCAGCTTCCTTGACTTTTTCCGCTGCCTGCTTAAAAGAATCACCGCTAGACTTAGATAGTACGCCAGCTTCTTTAATTTTAAAACTTGCAGACTTAAAACCATCACCGCCAGCCTTGGCTGTTTCGCTTGCGCTTTTAGCCTTGTCTCCAGCTTCTTTAAAGCCTTGACCTGAGCTTTTGGCTTTGTCGCCAGACTCTTTTATCTTGTTACTAGCTTGCTTAAAGCCTTCTCCGCTTCGTTTAGCGTCGGACTCAATCCTCTTCAAATCAGCAGACAAAGAAGATAGCTTCTGGCCATTCACTTCAACCTCAATGGTTATTTTTCCATCTGCCAATATTATTCCTCCTCTCTATCTAGACTGTATTTTCTTTGTAGTTTTCGCATCAAGCCCTTGTACTCGCTAGAGTCGTGACTGCTAGGCTTCCATGACCTGATTTGGACAATCTTCATCATTGATGTATCGTCAGGTAATCCATTAAGCAGAGCCATAAATTCAGCCCACGTCAGTTTTCCTTGTTCGTCTAAGAGGTTGATGCCATACGCTTGTATAAAACTAGCGTATATATCCTGAGCATCTATTTCAAAATCAATTAAGCGGGCTTTGTCGTCCTCTTCTACTACTGGCATAGGGTTTCCTTGCCTATCATAGATAACAGGGTCTTTTTTAACCGTGATAAAATGCTCGTCAATGTATTTCCAGATTTGAGACGCAAGCTCTGGATCGTCTATCACTTCACCAGTCATGATTTCGATGGCCAGCTGAAGCTTCTCAATATCGTTCAGCACATCATCACCGAACATTTCAAAGACATCTAAAACAACATCAAACGAACAATCTATTTCAAATGTTTTGCCTTCAAATTCAAAAGATGTTTCAAGAGGTTCATTCAGCTTCATAAGCCGACCTCCTTATTTTTTCTTTTTCTTTGTTTTAGCCTTAGCCTTGTACTCGTCAGCTCGTGATTTAGCCTTGTTTTTACGCTCGATAGCAAGCTTTTCAAGCTCTGCCCCGATAAGTGTATCAACCTGATAAAAAGCTTCGTTTAGAGCCTCATAATCAGGGTATACTTTGTACAATTTAGCAAATGTCCCATCGCCAAATACTAAGTCATACTTGATTTCAGTAGTTTTACGCTCAAGCGCCAAGGCTTCATCAACCGTTTTCTTGCTGATTTCGCCCTTCTTTAAGTCGTCAAATTCGCCATTGTTAGATTTATCAACGATTTCTTTCTGATATTCGTTAAAGCGATTATTCACTTCGTCTTCAATCTCAAAAAATCTTGTCAGATTTTCAATAGACGTATCGAACCACAGCTCTACTTCTCCCAATTTGACGGGAAATCCAGAGCGCTTAACTTCAATTTGAATAGACATATTTTCTCCTTATTTTTTACAAAAAAAGAGCGCTACCTGAGTAGATAGCGCCTTTGAATTATCCCACTACCGCTGATTCTTTAGGAATTGAGTTGTAAGAAATCTTGCATCCGAACTCTTCGAAGTCTGCAGCAGCACCAGAACCAGCTTTAATATCGCTGACTGTTGCGATTCCAACCCATTGTGTCTTGTTATCTGCTGACACTACTTTGTGCCATACAAGACGATCATTACCGAGTTTGTATTTGAGGCCTGCGATGTGCTTCATAGCCTTGTCTTCTTGGTCGTAAGTACCCTTAAATGTGTAAGAGCCTTTAACAGCGGTTACTGTGGTTTCTTCTGTTCCGTCACCGTCATAGTAAGCAGTTGACGTTGTCTGTTCGTCAGTATCATCCGAAATGTCTTCAATCCACTTAGCCAATTCCAGATAATCTGTCTTTTGAGGTTCTGTGCTAGCGTCTGTCACAGGGGCGATAAAATGCCCACGTAGGGCGTTTTTATAACGTGCCATTTAATTCTCCTTTTTGTTTAAAATTGTTAGATTTGCAGTGATGTCCTGCAAGTAGATGTAGTAGCCTTGCCCGTCTCTTTCGTTAAGGGTCGGAGCGGTTACTGTTAAGTCGTTAAAAATATATGAGTCATTCTTGCTTGGTAAGTCAAGGTCAAACTCTGACAGTTCTTTGTTGATTTCCCACAAGCACTCACTTGCTTTCTGCTGATCTTTCGTCTTTATGGCGATTTCAAAGATGAGGTTTACATCTTTTGACCCATCCATGTACTCTTTTTTGACTTGCCCACCTGGCAGTGGATAGAGGACTAAACCTTCCTTTTCGTCCAAGAAATCCAATCGGCATTTTAAAGACAGCCCTAAAGTATCGATAAAAGCACGTAAGACGACAGCAAAGTCGTTGTTATTCTTCGTCATTTAATGCCCATCACTTTCAATCCAATTTCTGCCCATTTGTTAGCATGTAAAGGTTTAGCCTTCAAATCCCAACGTTTACCCGTTCCAGGGGTTGAGTAAGTGTTAAAACTAAAACTTTTATGCTTGTTGTATGCTCCTCCGTAAAATTGAGCACGGGCGTAAGGTGTGTTATAGACGATTTGCGAACCACCACCCGTTACATGACCGCTAGACCTTAGAGGCCCTTTTCTCAGCGGAATGTACGGATCCATATCAAGCAGAGCCTGATTGGCAATCGCTAATTGTCCTTTTTTAACATTTGTCTTATTGATTTTTTCCTTCGCCTTGCTCAAATCTATTTTTAATTTAATAGAGGTCATTACATCACCTCAATCTCGTAGCAATAGACCTTATTCTTAAACGGATAATACACAGGGATTATCTTGTTGATGATATACTCTCGGTCGCCATCTTTTATAATCCCGCTACGATAAGTGTCATCAATCTGCACATCGCAGTATTGTGTGTATACAAATAAAACACTTGGTTTGCTATACATCGGGTTTTTCGTTCCTGCTGGGTTGTTGATAGCGCCTGGGGCATTGTAATTTCTGTCAAATCGAACAGGAGATAACAAAAGAGGGTCAGAATATGATTCCTTCCCCCAGTCGTCCTTGTCTGCCTGTTTTTGGATTGTAACAGAGTCAACTAATGCTCGCTTATCTACCATATCTATCAACCCCCGAATACAAAAATCCAGCCGATTTTAGGGCGTTAAACGCATCGAGCGACAGATTATACCTTGAAGCTATTTCATGAGCCTTAGAGGAGCTCTGAGATCCGTAGGACACGGTTGTGCGACCTAACGTCATGCTAGAGATTGATTGCTTGTCCTCTGCCGTCAAAATACCTGAGCTTTCCAAATAATGCACTTGGTAAGCAGTGGCCAGCTTAACGGCTTTCTTTCTAGGCTTAAAATCACTCTCAAAGTCGTTATAGTTATAAAAATGACGGATAAATAAGTTGATCGCAAGTTCAGCCTGTTTCAATCGTTTGTCAAAGTCTTCGAACTCATCAAAACCAAGTTCGATGTACTCTTCTTTAGTTAAGTAAGCGATAGTAGCCACCTCCTACAAAAGAGGAGTCTACCCCTCTTTCTTTTTAGTTGCTTTCTTAGATGATTTCACGACTTCTTCATCAACATCACTAGGGTTGATTTCTAAAATAGCCACTTCATCTGGGAAAGCTTCTGCGATTTTCGGAAGGACTTCTTTTGCATAGTCGTCTTCTAATTCGATATACTCACCTTCCAAAACAGTTTCATCAATCGCTGAGAATGTGATGTTCTTTAATACTTGATAAAGACCCAAAACGTCACCTCCTCTTAGACAATTGTTCCAGTCACTTTCACGACTGCTTTCTTATTATCGTCTAACATGTATGTGCCACCTTTAGCAGCAGCTTGCAAACGAACACCATCGAATCCTTCAGCTTCAACTGTACGGGCTGTAGAAATACCGACAAATGGAATCGTTACGCCATCTGGAGCGAAGTAAGCAATGTCGCCAGTCGCAAAGTATTGTTCTGCTGTTTCTTCGAGACGGAATCCTTTGTATTTAGCAAGTCCATTTTCGTCAATAGATACGCTAGACCCTTTGGCTGAAGTATTTGCTGTCATGTCGACAATTGCATTGAACAGTTCTGTTCGCAAGTACAGCGTTACAGGAGCAACAACTTCATTGTTCTTGTAGTACGCTTTAACTTTGTTAATAAGAGCCCGCAATGTTTCCTCTTTCTGATCTGCAAGAGCTTCAGTTTTACCTGCATTATCAGACAAGAATTTACCAACACGCTTGTTGATTGTGCGAGTTTGAGCTTCAGATTGCAACTTCAAGCGTTCAGCAACTGCTGCGTCCAAGTCATTATTTACAGTGTAGCGATCCAATCCTTCGTGAATAGCAAGCGTGTAGTTGTACGGAACATCTGTATTCTCGTATTTGATTTCGGTCATCTTACCAAAACGAGAATTACCAGTTGCATCTCCGAAACCTCCTGAATTAGCGTCTGTAGAATATTCTCCAATTACTACAGGAGTACCGTTTGTTTTAACAGAGAACGCTGTAGCATTTTCTTGCACACCGTCTAAAATTTGGATAGGCGCTAATGTTCCTTGAAATGCTGCAGTAACTCCAAATACAGTTGCTAACATGTCACGATATTGTTTTTCATATCGTCTTACTGATTGATTTTGATTTGTTGGCATATTTTACCCTTTCTTTTTTCGATAACTATCAATGATAGATTGGAACGGGTCAACCTCTCCTCCTGCACTTACAGCAGTTGGATTACCTGCTGTAGCGAAAGTAGGTTTTGGTTTCTCCTCATCCTGTTCCTGCTTAGTTCCAAATTGAGGATATTTGGTAAGTATCTGCTTGATTGCGTCATCAATAGACACTTCATCAGATACTAGCCGTTCTGATAGAGCGATCACGTCATCTACAGAGTCAGCGTTCACCCCTTGTTTTAAAGCTGACAGCTGAGCCGATAGCGTTTTGTTATCAGATAAAGCCTTTGCTAGCTCTTGCTCTTTAGCATTGAGCGCCTCAGCGCTTTTCTCTGATTCACTTTTTTGCGAATCCTCCCAAGCTTTCAACTTCTCGAACCCTTCTTTAGCACTCTTGATATCTTCAAATCCCAGGCTTTTGAAAATCTTCTCTTGTGCTTTTTTGGATTCTTTTGCTACCAGACCATTTACTTCTTCTTGGCTAAATGTTCTGGCTTGTTCTGTGCTTTCTTGCACTTTATTCTCTCCAGATTTGACTGTCTGGTCAGTATTTTGGATTTCTTCTGCCATAATAGGCCTCCTGCATTTGATATTCCGTTCTTTTACGCCTACGGATAAAGGCAAAATAAAAACCGCATGATTCTTCACACGGTTTGTTATAACAATTAAGTAGCAGTCTGTTCCTGCCAGTCAAGATGACGGATCACCTCCTTATTAAAACCAAACTATGACTTTTTGCGTGGCTTCTTGAGTCCATGGATGTCTTTCTCAATTTCATCAAATCGGCTGTTAGTAACTTTTACATTTTGTGAGCTGATTTTCTCCAATCTATCCACAACGTTCCACAGCTGATTGTTTTGGTCAAGTAAATAATCCACAGCACCCTCTGACTTCCTCAGTCGATCATAAAGCTCACGCTTTTTCTTGATGCGTTTATTCATTAGTTCTCCTTTCAGGCATAATAAAAGCGCCTAAATTGTTCTAAGCGCTAAGTTAAAGAAATACTAAGGATTTCAGTTTCAAAATACTCATAGAGAGTACCGTCGACATCTAAAGCAACTGAGTCAACTTCCTCATCATTATCATCACTGCTACAGTATTCTTGGACAAATCCTGAAACGATTGAGCCATCTTTAAGCACAAGTTTCACGTTTTGTCTTAAAAAAGTCCATAATTTCATGGCTTACCTCCATACGTCGGGACAATATGCGCCCCTGTTTTTCTATAGTGTATCCTAAAGCTGTCAGTCTCAAATATCTCTCCTGTAGATTGGTCAATATACATACCAATCTTGCTGTCATGTTTGATGATTTCTTTCTTAGGAATGTAGGTAGGGTTTTCTTTATACAAGAATTTCCCTGTCCCAGAATAACGTTTAATTAGTTTAGCAGCCTCATCCATTGATATTGTCAAATAGCTTGGCTCAATCTGTTTGCCGTTAGCTAAGTCAGTTTCAAGTCTTCTGTACCATTCATTAGTACCTCTGATATGATCAGCTTGTTTTTGCTCATTGATTTCTGTCTTAATTATACCATCTTTTACAGCGTTTGTGAAACGTTCCCGCATTTCTTTTTGTTCTGCTCTGTGTTTCTCCAGCTTTTCAAGTTCTTTTCTGATCTTTATCTCTTTCTTGGCCTTTGTATAAGGGTTATCATAATACTTCTCTCTAGCATAATCACGGTGTAGAAACGGGTGCTGTCTGAGATAGTCTCGCATGGCTCCTTGTTGGATCCTAACCTTGCTTTTATACTTGTCTATCAGCTCGCTGTCACCCAATTTCTCAGCGACGTGGAGCTTTTCCTTGTTGTTCCTGATAGATCGTTCTAGGGCCCTCTGCTTGGCTTCTGCGTTGGCGTTCTCTATCGCCTGCTCTGGTGTGACATTCTTAACGTCTTCTCCTAACTCTGGCAACTCGTTAATCCCAGGAATAAATGGAGTTAAGATATGCCCGCAGTTGATACCCAGACACCCTCCAGGGGTTCCATAGCCGTGGTCGTTAAGGGATAAGATAGTATATCCTTCTTCTTCACGAGCTGAACCAGTAGTTACAATTTGATGCTGCAGAGGTGCGCAAGCCTCTCTAGCTGTAGCCTTCTTCGAGTAGTAATAAGTATCTATCCCGAGCTCTTCAGCGGGCATAGTTCGCATTTCTCGATAGCTTCTAATAGCTGTGGTCTTTATGACTGTACGCGCATAATTATCTATTTTCCAACGCTTACCGCCCTTATCTACAAAGCCTTTAAAGCCTGCGTCTTGCCACTTCATGACGGTTTCATTTAGCGCCTTATCATGAGTGGACAGACCAGTTACTACACGAGCTACAGAGTCTTGTATAATCCCTCTGTACACCTCAGATACTGCTTGCGGTAGCGTAGTATTAATCAGATTCTTAATGTCTCCGTGAGACTGGTTAAAATAGCCAGACAGTAACTCTTGGACGTGTGAAGAATCTCCGAGCTCGCCTTCTCCCAAATCATCGATTAGATGTTGCTTAGTGTCCTTGTAGATTCTAAAACCTTCACCTTCAATGACCTGTCTAAGTTGTTCTTCACCAATCTTCGAGTATTTAGCAATCGTCTTCAGGTTCTGCTCGTTCAGCAAGTGCATCTGATTCAGCTTCTCTAGTTGCCAAATATAGGGATTGTCAGCGAGCGAAGCAGTGCCACGCTCTAACAGCCTATCTATGACTTCGTCGAATAGGTCAAGAGTCAGCTTGTGATAAGTATCAGCAACTTGACCCGCTTCCAAAATCAGCTGTTCATCATCAAATTTAATCGGGTACTTGTGCTTCATCTAATCATTCTCCGTAAATATCTACGTCAGTTTGGCTTCTAACACTCCCAACATCAACCACAGCCTCTTTTCTAACAGCCTCAGCCATTTTCTTGGCTTCTTCAGTAGAAAACCCTAGAGCCTTTTCGATTGCGTACTCACGGCTTACTAGACCACTTGCTAGGGCCTTTGTGTAATACTCTAGCTGAGTATTCTTGTCAGTAAAGACTCCATCGTCAAGACTGACCGTGACATTTTCAAGCGTTGGAATTGGCCCATTATATAAATCATACAATGCGCCAAGCTCGCAGATAGAAACCACAAGCTCTTTGATTGACTGCTCTACTAGGCTTACAATGCTGTTGCGCATTTGGTAGGTGTCTGAGTTCTCGCTGACTACTTCAGTAGCCGTCTTCATGCTCTTTCCATCGAACGTAAACATCCCGGCAGATACACCTATCTGCATTTCAAACAGACCCAAGCCCTCGTTAATAGCCTTAATATAGTCATCTGAGCGAATAGGAGTTGTTAGGTCTGTTATGCTAACAGGAGTGTCCTTACCGCCGTCTATCTGCTCGTAAACGTTCTGTTCTGGATCAAACTCACGTTTTACAAGGTCAATGTCACCATCTCTTGCAAAACCAACTCTTACAGTCTGGTCAGGCACGATGACGCGACGTTGCCCCATCTTGACTTCCCAGCGGAACTCGTCATAGGTCGTATTAATAAAATCAATCGTACTCTTAGCATTATCAAAGATAGACAGACCAAGCGGACTGTTAATATCTTTGTTGTTCATTCCAGGAGGCTTCAAGTAGGTAAATAAAGGACGTGTCAGTTGCTCCAGAATAACTTCTTCTTCAAGGTCTTCATAGACTTCGGATAAAGGCACTCTGTCGCCAACTTTTTCTTTTTCCGTCGAGCGATAAAGTTCATTAGTGATGACGTACTTACCATCCTTATCCCACTCGTGGAACTCAATCAACGTATAATAGATGTTCTTCTTGTCAATCGCTTTGATTGTTTTCGTAACGATTGCTGCAGACGATATATCCTGCGTGTTAGATTGTAATGGCAAGAATACAGGAGCCTGCACAAACGAAACCTTTACGCTATCGCCTGAAACATAAGGACGCATCGCAAGCCCACCAAGAGCCAAACAGCTCTCAAGATACCGCTCAAAATTCTTGTTGAAGCGGTCGTTTTTTAGCGTCTCTTGGATGAACTTGTTAGCCGTTTCGTCATCTACAGTTATCTCTGCTTGCTCGTTAAATACAAGGCTTGCAAGCTTCTTTGAAGACGTGCGTGCAATCGGTAAGTGATTCATGCTACGCTTTTTCTTTTCGTGATTTGAGTTCAAATACTCAATTTCTGGCCATTTACTTTGATAGTAGGTCAGATTGCGAGAAATCCTGTTATATTCTTCCTGCGTTACTGCAATTTTAGGATGCTCTGTGATGTTGCCTAATGATTGGCCTGTCATTGCGTATGTACTCCTTTTGAAAATATTCTTAATTTTTTGTATGATACCCATTTCAAAGCCTTTCTTAAGCTTTCAACCCGAGCAATTGAAGGTTATCCACAATCATATATTGAAACGCATCGCAAGTATGGTCGTCTTCCTTAACGACTTTAGGATCATCATTCAGGATTGATTTCTCTTCCCACTGATACCGCTTGTGCTCCTCGATAAAATATCTCAGGTTGTTTTCTGTTGGTAAGTAATAAAAACGCCCATCAGCTAGCAACGATTGGACGTATTCAGTCATAACTATTTTTTTCTTCTTTGCTACTGGATGCCAGCGGATACCAAAATCTTCCAAGTATTGATTTCTCAGCGCACCCTCTGCGCTATCGATTGTCATTTCTACGACGGGCACATTAACAAATAGCTTTGTCTGGCTTGTAACAAACTCGTGTAGCTCTTTCGACAACACGCTAGGTGCTTTCTTGTGCGTCTTGCCCGCAGGGCTGTAGTAATAGTTATCCACAAGGTATAACTTGCGCTTGTTGGTAACTACAGCATGCAAGCAAGTAGTAGCTGATTGTTGGTGTCCTGTATCTGCTGCAAACAACTGACCGATAACACGTTCGTTATCTGGTATCTTGTCTACCCTGTGGAATAAGTCCATGTTGTAGACGTTGGTACCAAGGCCTACAGGCTCGCCCAAATAAATATAGCGGTAGTAGTCGTAGTCGTTTTCTTTTATCCGCTCGATATCTGCAAGCATTTGTTCTGTCACGAATCCAAGCTCGTCATCAAGATAACTCGATTTATGCAGCAGATAATCTTCTCGCTCTTTCAGGCTATCCCACCACTCGTTAATCCAAGAGTATGGATTTCTAGGCGGGTTATACGTCCAGAAGAATTTCACAAACGGAATGTCAGGGTGTTTCTGGCGCATGAACGTAACATTAGTCTGGTCAAAATCCTCTTGATTAGAAAACTCTGCAGCTTCTTCATACCAAACGAAGATGATGTTCCCAATGTCGTTCGATTTGAGCTTCTGGAAGTCGTCTTGACCGTAGAAATAGAAGCATGATCCTGTAACCTTATCTTGTATCTTAAACGGCGATACAGTGGCTTTAAATCGGCCTGATAGACCAAATAGATTCAATGCCCACTGGATCTTCAGATAGACGCTGTCTCGGATTGTATTTCCAACTTTACGAATGACTACAGCATTTGCTTTTTTGTTTTTTTTCAAAAACTTAGCCATGCCGTATACCATATTTAGCGCGACTACAGAGGATTTAAAAGAGTTACGACCGCCAGCCAGGACATTGTAGGGCAATTTAGACACCCAGACAGGCTTAAAATGCGGATTCACATTCTTCTGGATGTCAATCGTCATCTTCTGCCCACCTGTCTATAATCGTGATGTTAGTCTCGGCCATGTTACCAGTCTCTAACTGAGCTTTCAGCTTCTCAATTTCAAGTTCCATCTTCTCGCTTTGCTTAGCAGTTGGATAGCGTTTCAAAATTTCTTGTATAGCTTTGATAACCGTTGCGTTATCAGCTTTTTTCGTCATCCTGTCGACTTCGCCAGTCACGGGATTCATCATCAAAACTTCTTCATCCCGCTTACCTCTTGCGATATCAGACAAGATGCTCAAAGCCTCTCTAGCGCTCATGATGTTATGCTCTTGCATTTCAATCATTCTAGCGTCAATATAGGCCCTAATTTCAAGTTTTTTCAAGTTCTGCCCGGCTATGCGCCCTGCTGTCTTTTCACTATATCCAGCCTTAATAGCAGCCTGTGTCGCATTGCCAGTAGCGATGTACTCGTCTGCGAACTTCTGCTGTCTAACATTTAACTTGCTGATTTTCCATCACCACCTTTCAGACAAAATAAAAAGTCGCATGAGCGACTGAAGGGAATTCCTGGAATCGAACCAGAAGAGGCAAAGATTTTTTGAAAAAGGTTGTTTTGCGAGGTAACCATGAAACACGAACATGAACATTAAAAAATACATAAGGAGACTTAAGACCTCTTAACCATTATTCCCAAAATGCGCCCTAACCGCAGAGGCGCGATACTGTACGATTTTCTAAATTTTATTGTTTGCGGTTATGTAAGAGAGAGCCTGAAATTGCATCAGGTTAAAATCTACTATTCTCTCCCCGGAAGTTTATTTAAAGGAATTAGAATATCAAAGACCTCTTGCCAAATCTTTGATACTACTATTTTATCACTATTTCAGCCTAACAATTCCCGCATTTTTACCGCATTTTTACCGCAAAATTACCGCTTTTCGCAGACCAAGATGCCATTTCGATATTGCCAAGCAAATGCCAGTAAGGCTCTATCTAATAATTCCTGGTAGCGCGTCTTCTCAATGCCTAATTCTGTATAGATAACATACGCAGAATCAGGAACGTTTTTAAGAAACCGTGAATACAGGATGAATCTGTAGGTTGGATTGAACAGTCTAGATACTGCTTGTTCAATCTCTTCCAGCTCAGACAAAGCGTCTACGCGTCTAATCGCTAGATTCTCGATAGGTCTATTAGGCCCGCTTGCTCCACGGATTTCAAAAGTAAATTCCTGTGTTACCTTTTGAATGGCTTCATCACAAGCAATTTCCCGCCATTTCGGATATTCTCTTAGTTTAGCTTTTGCCTTACGAATTGTCCTTTTTTCGTTGATTTCTGGCAAAAGCGGAATCACTCTTTCTTCAGACATTCAATCTCCTCATCGCATCTCTTAACCTGCTTCTTCAGCCAATCCCTGCGCTTTGAAGCTACTTGTAAGCCAAAGCTCTTTCGCACAATAGCCATGTGCTCAGGTTCTAAGTCTCTCAAATAGCATTTCTTCGCATGCTCTAGCTGTTCTATCTTATCCTCCAACATTATTTCTGTCCGCCACTTCTTTTAAATTCTTGGCAATCTCAGCGTCAATCGTCTTATTGAGTTTGTCCACTTGCTCAGTGATTTCAGCGTTTTGTTTTTCAAGTCTAAATACTTTGTCGTTTAGATTTTGGTTTGCTTCGGATTGCTTGTAAAATCCAAAGCAGACAACAGCAACAAACACGCATAATATCAAGTAAGTGAACTTATTTAAAAATTTATCTGAGTTCATTTTAATTTTCCTTTCGTTTTAAAAATTCTGGAATCTCATCTCCGATTTTAAGACTGTCATACTGTTCCTTATTAACAAGGAAGTTACCGTACCCACTTACAGTGACCATATAACGCCCTTCTATGACGTTTTTGGCGGTTATCGTGCCGATATGGTCAATTACACCACCAGTATCTTTGACCTCGTATATAACCATTTTGGGCTGATTTTTAAGCCGTTTGATTTCCTGTCTTTGATTTATAACTTGGAAATTGAGAGCCGTTATTTGAAAAATTGCAAGAAAGGCCAAGAAAAGTATAAACATTTCTCCTTTGCTTATTTCTCCTACTTTTTTTAGACCAATTAGCTGTTTTGGTTTACCAAGGAACGCCCCCGCATAAAACGAGATTATGCAAGAGGCCATAAAAAATATTAGTTTAATCTCGGTCATGATTGGCCTCCAAAAGCTCTGGATTTTCAAAGATATTGCCGATTATTTCCATAAATTCATTGTTTTCACTCAAATCTAACTTTGAATTGTACCAAATATCTCTTCTAATCCATTTACCTTCTTCTATATCAAATTCGACAATTTCCCAAAAGTCCTCACCGGCATGTCCGAATAGAATATCTTTTTCAAAAATCTCCTTACAATTTTTGTCGAATAGTCCTGTAAATCGTCCAATTGTTTCTGGATTTACAGGACACCAAGAGCCGATAGTAATGTATTGTTCATTAGCTTCTACCACTTCGTTGATAATAAATGCTCTTCCTCTATCTTCAATTAAATGTCCGTATTGCCATTGACCTTTGCTGTTTTCGTCTATGGACAACCCTCTGTATGGATATATCATTTAATTACCTCCAATAAATCTGGATTTTCATAGATGTTTCCAACAACTTCAAATTCACTCATAATAGCGTTCGGATACCCACCGCCAAGATACAGATTGAAGCCTCTGTAAATTCTTATACTGCCAAAATCCTCTTCAACTTCCTGCGTCCCAAATGTAACCACCTGCCGTTTCCAGCCATTTGTTACCACATCCCCCTCGAAAATCTCTTTGCCGTTCTTATCCTTTAGTCCTGTTGATTGCATGATAGTTGCATCTTCATCTTCAAGATAAAAGTCATAAGCGTACCCACACATACATCTTGTTTTATCATTCTCAAAAATAAGAGCTTTCACCCTCAACATTTTTTCAACATCTGGGTCTGGTAGCCACACCCTAAATCTTGGAATCATCTTGCACCTCCTTCTCATTTTTTTCAAGACTATCCGCTACATGTTTTACTAATAAAGATGCTCCAAGTATAATAAGGTCATCATGCGATAGATTTTTCAAATCTTCTTTAGTCAATTCCTTCTTGCTCATCTTCCGCCTCCTTCGCATCATATTGCAAGCACACTAGACATTCATATAGTTCTCGTGCTTGTCTCTTGATATTAATTAACGATTGATTGCTCAAACCATCAGATTTCTTGATAATTTCTATCTTTAGATTTGAAATCGCAATAATTAATTCTTTTTCTCTTTTCAAGCCTTCATTATCTATCATTCTTGCACCTCCTCAATCTCAGCGAAAATGACATTACTAAGGTTCAATAGAACCATTCTATCTTCTAATTCAATTTCAAGTAATTGATTGGTTTTAAAATGATATTCAATTTCATCAATAATATTTTCTCTGTCACTTTTGAATTCGATTTTCTCGCCACGATGGCCAAGAAGACATGTCACTTTTTTCATCCTTCCGCCTCCTCAAAATAACTATGAAATTTACTTAAATTGACAATAGCGACCTCTTCGACAAAATGTTTTTCGATATCAAAGTCTGGATCATTTTTCCCAAACTCTTTTTTTATGGCTTTTTCGGCCAGCGAAGGTAAAGCGAATATACTTGCCCCATTTCTTAAAGCGAGCGCTTGACCGTGTTTATTTACTATTCGATAACCCACATCAAACGGTCTGATTTCCATTGGGATTTTTATGCGTTTACTTTGATTCTTCATTCCTTCTTCAAGCGTTTGTATCATCACTCTACCTCCTCAATCTCAATCCCCTCGCAATCAAACACCCATCCGAACCCAGCATCTTCAAGTTCTTTGCGGGTGAATTTCGTATCATAAAGACTATTTTCTTCTGGATTAGAAAAAATAAATCTTCCCGACTTCTTGTTACGATTTAAAGCGCCTTGTCTTGTCAGTACATTTTTAACTTTTACCAGATACCGCTTCTCTTTCTCGACCTCGTATCCGTCCAGCCATGCACGGGCGAAAACTTCTTGATGTTTCGATGACATTATCCATTTTCTAAAATCTTCGCTTTGAGCCGTCAAATGCATAGCATCAAGCAACGAATATTCCCCTCTTTTTCGTCTTCGCTCTATCCAATCCGCCACGAACTGCGGTACGACTGGCTTTTGCGATTCGTCAGAGAATCCTTCAATAATATTTATAGCCTCTTCAAGGCCTGCTATATATCCCTTTCTTTCCGGACTTGATTTGGCTAGTAATACTTCAGTTCTAATTATGGAAATCAATTGCTTTTTATTCATTTTTCACCCTCCCAATTTACTAAATGGCACATCCCATTGGTAATCATCGTATTTTCTGGTTTCATTTTTTGTTATTTGCCCATCGACTATCTCTATTTCTTGTGTAAATTGTAGTCCTTGTTCAAATACAAAGATCTTAATATCAACATTATATTTTTTAGAAAACTCTTGATAATTTTTGGGGATTACACGCCAAGCTTGTTTAAAATCATCTATTTCTATGATTTCAAAATCTTCCTCAAGTAACACCTCTATTTTATTTTTATCAATAAATGCTCGTTTCGTGTTGTTTATATAAAAATAAGAATTAATTGAAGTTAATGTTAATATTAATGCTTGATCATCCATTTCTTCAGAAATAGATACATCGCTTCCGATAAACATCTCTTTCAAAGCTGACTTGATATTTTTTCTTCGCCCTCTTAATTTAAGAGTCCCTTCGGCCCAGTTTGGCATTCTCTTCCTCCATCTCCTCAATCAACCAGTCCAGATTCTTTCTGGCTTTCTTCAAATCTTCCAAACCATTCTTGGCCTGAAATCGCAATAGTTACTTAATCGCATTGCCCCAATAAAATCCTTGCACGGCTGTTAAATCGCCTGCAAAGTTACGGACGACCTCAATCGCTTCAAGGCCAAACGCTCCTTTGTAATAGCTTGGATTGTTGACCTTGTCTTCTTCAATCATTTCATCCAGCACTTGTTCATACGATTTTTCTTTCATTTCAAATCCTCTTCCTTCACCCACACGCCATCAATTAGCTTGCCCTTGCGGTCTTTGATTTCATTCCAAGCTTGCGACAAGCAGTCTTCAAAATTTAAGTTTTTGCTTTCAGCAACAGTCCTTAAACACGAAATCAGACGTACGATATATTCTTCGATTTCATCATTAGTTTTTCTGACTCGTAAGGAGATAAGACCCAATTAGCTCTGCTGCTCTTAGCATAAGATCATTTATTGATAAGTGATCAAATATCACGCAAAAATCACTAATTGATTCAACGCCTTTCTGTTGTGCCAAAATAATCAACACGACAATCACATCACCGATTGAGTCTTTTACAACTTCTTTATTCCCTTTAGCAAGCCCAGAGGCTAATTCTCCAAATTCCTCATAGAGCTTTAGCAACTGCTTCTTGCTATCTGCCTTGTCCAACCCACGGTCAATAGACCATTGCTGTACGTTTGTAATTAATTTTTGTAGTTTCATTCTAAATCCCCCACGATTCTTCCAAATGCATCTCACGTTTGAGCTTGCGTTTTAACTTTCTTAACCGCTCTTCCTCGGTCGTGTTCTGCATGTTATCAATTTTTAATAAATATTCCTGGCCAACTTCAACGTCCCTGTCTCTTTTGGCCGAGTCTAGTTTCTCTCTCAAACACGTTTCAAAGAATGCTTTATCAAATACAGGCGCTAGCTTAATCATTGTACCGACAGGAGGTAATCGCCCCCACTTCTTGTCAATACGAAGCCTTGAACCTATATAGCTCACCTCTTTTTCACTTGAAATAAACGTGCGCAGAAATTCAAATACATTCTTGTAATCGCTCTGCTTCTGCTCGATGATTGAGTAGAAGCGGTTTATGTTGTTCATGTTTTCACCTCTACGATTTCTACCTCTATGCGAGGGTTTAGACTGTAAAATTTGCCTACGTCATGCAAAGCGATCTGTCCATCATCTTTAAACACGATCTCCGACATGCTGTCATATAAGGCTTTCTCATAATTATCGATATCTGGCTTCTTATCTACTGGTATTGTTTCATCTGCCAAAGCCTGCTGGTATTTTTTGACTTTGGAAATGTATTTTGGAGGTTGGATATAAAATCTAACCTTTGCTTTCAGCGCTCCCTCAAGCATGGATTGGCCCACGTACTGATTGGCAACCAGAAAACGGCAATGACTGCGCCAAATCTCCATCTCCTTTTCTTCGTAGACCTTGGTATACTTCCCTCGCCTCGCAAATCTCGGTCTACTCTGTGGTTTTGGTTCGATGTTTAGTATTAATTTCATATCATACCTCATCAAATAAACTTAATTGAGCGTTGTGGTTTTTTATCCGCTCCTCTGCTACACCAAAATAATATTCATCTATTTCAGTTCCTATAAAATGCCTATCTAGCTCTAATGCTGCCAGCGCTGTCGTTCCACTTCCCATAAATCCATCAAAAACAACATCTCCAACATTTGAGTGTTTTATAATGCACCTTTTTATCAATTCGATAGGTTTTTGATTTTGATGTAGTAGTTTATCTGAGCTGACTCGCTTGAAATCCCAAACGTCTGTTAGACGATCGCCATTGAAAGGTCTTCGCCCTTTGTTTGCAAGAATAATCATTTCATATTGTTTTCCAAACTGTGCCTCCAAGTCACCAGCTGTATGATTATTTTTTCTCCAAATTATGATATTTTTCACAGTAAAATATTTTTCTATTTCACTTTTAAAAAAATCAATTTTGTCAAACGAGCAAAACATATACATTGCTGTGTCATTTTTTAACACTCTGTGGCACTCTTTTATATATTGTTTCATCAATTCTGGGTTATCGTCGTTTGGAATAGTTTCTGAAAATTTATGATTTCCTTTCCGCCGATTTGTCTTATAATTGATTAGATATGGTGGATCTGTGACGATTAAATCAATAACTTCATCTGGCATGCGGCTCATAAGTTCTAACGTATCGCACTTCTCGATTTTGTCAATACTATTCAATAATTCCATAATTCTATTTAAAATCCACCAGCCAATTTTAAATCGTGTGAGCATGGCTTGGCTGGTGAAATCCTTTACGTCATCCGTCCAAAGTCTGACGCTTATTTCTAGTTCGCTTTTATCGTGGTTCACGGCACGTATTTTTGTTCTTTGTCGTTATTGTTATTATCGTTTCGTTCTCCGACCAAGTATCCGAGAAAGAACCATACAAGGGCCATTCCGGCCTCTCTAATAAAATCAATCATCATCTACTCCTATTTCCATTGAGCGTCTAGCTCTTCCTGATTCAACGGCTCGATATTTTGATAGCCTTTGACAATGTAATTTTTCTTATAATCAAATCCTAGTTGACTGAGACCGTTCTTAAATCGGTCTTTCTCTTCCGTGTCTTCAAAATACACTTCCAAAATCATTTTTTGCGTATATCGTTTAAGGCTATTTCCAGCCCCTACAACGGCTTCTCCTTGATTATGGGCTAATTCCCCTCCGTCCAAGATTTCGCCCGTTTCTGGGTCAAAATGACAGCCTACGATTGATCTTAAGCCCTGCCCTTGACTTGAGGTTTGCTGAGGTTCCAAAACTTCCTCACGCTCTCGCTCGGCCTGCTCTTGAGCTAGCCTCATTTCTTCTTTTTGCTTCTCAAAGGCATGGTCGGCCTTGATTTGCTCTAACACTTCTACAAGGGTTAGATCCCGCAACATGCGGAGGTATGGCTGGTCAGTCATTCCGTACTCAGCACACTGACCAGAAATGGCTGATCTAGCTTTTTCAAATTCCTGTTGTTTCTGGTATTCAAAGGTCACTAGGTCATCTAATGATTGCATTGTGGCTTTTTTCAAAGTCACGCCGTCGGCCATGAAGTCGCTGGCCTTGATGTACTCAAGGGCTTTCTCATCGAAAATCCGAGGGTCTAGCATGTACTCAGCCGATTTGTTAGCAATATAAGATTTAACCGTGTCCAATCTCAGGGCCTTTTGATGATCTTCAAAATCTTTCACGTCTTTTGCAATTTTAAAGATTGTATCGGTCAAAGGCTTCTCTGTCGCTTTGATGTACTCGTCAAATTCATCTGCTGATTTCGATAGTTCTTTTTTGATTTTGATGCGTTCGTCTGAGATCTGCTTGCTGAGTTTTCGCAAGTCTGCCAAAACTTTCTTATCGTCCTTGATGGTTGAGGCTGTGACCACGTAATTTTGATATTTGGCCACGACTTCGTTTATATTTTGCTCAAATCTTTCACGGTCAATGATTTCGACCTGAGCCTGTGTTACTTTTGCTTGTAATTCCTGCATGTTTGACCTCCTCTCTAGTAATTAAGGCTATTTCCAATCGGATCTTCTTGCACAGGATTTTCTGCTTCTTCTTCGGCCTCTACAGGTTCAACCTCTTTCTTCTGCCGTTGTTCCTGCTCTTGCTTTAATTGCTCAATCTGTGCTTGCTTGCGAGCCAGTACGTCTTCACGGCTTTCTTGCGGGGTGACATCTTTAGGCTCTCGTAGTTCGTCAGCCTCATAAAGTCCGCCTAGCTCGTTAGGAAAAGCGTTTCTTAATGCGGTCACTAAGGCCACTTTGTGAATCATGACAGCGGGCTTTTCGTCCCATGTGTTGGGTTTATTTTCTTTGCCGTACTGATTGATTTTCCCCTCTTTCCTGATCTTTGAATTATCGTATTCCGAGAAAGTCACTTCTGCTCTCGTTGGGTGTGTTCGATCTTTTCGATATACTACTGCCCAAGCTCCAAGAATTTCTGCGCCTTGTGGTAAGAAAGCCCCCTCGGATCGTTGGATTTCACCATCTTTTTCAAAGATAATTCCTGAATCCATTCCGTCATATTGAGGATGAGCATCAGCTTTTTTTTGAAAAGCTTTCAGAGCTACCACGATTTGAGCTGGCTGATTCCCATATTTAATAAAATAAATTTCTTTTGTAAATGGGTTTAGGTTCTGAACTCTCGCTTGAGCGATAAAGTATGCAAGTTCTTCATCACTAGCTTTGCCCTGCGGGTCAAGATATTTTCTAACAATTCCGCTGGTCAAAGTCTGCGGGTCTTCTAAAAAATTTCTTTCTGCTGTTTGAATATCATTACTCATTTTCATTTCTCCTTCGTTTAATCCATTTCGCATAGCTGTTTATCTATCCAGCTATCATAAACTTCATCTTCATCTTCTTCTGGCTCTTTATAGGGTTCTGGTGGTGTGCTGATCCATCTATCATAATCAAACGGCTCAAGCATGCAGGGCCTCTTTCAGCTCTTCATGGAACTTGTCTAAGTCCACTGCCTCAACCTTTGATACTCTCATCTGTGATGTTTTAATCTGACTCTTGTATGCCTGCAAACCTTCTTGTCGCTCTTCCTCACTTCGTGGCAAGTAGTATCCGTTATGTCCAGCTTGCTTGATAGCGACTACTGGAATACCGTACTGAAATACCAATCGCTCGATAGCTCTTTCAACCGAACGCTTGCTCATGCCTAGCATCTGTTCGATTTCTCGTCTAGGTCGTGGTCGCTCACTGCCGATTGGAATTGCTTGTAAAATCCTCTTGTGTAGTTTATCCATGCTCTACCTCCTAGTTCTAAGAATCAACAAGGTTTGATTCCATCAACAAATCAAGATTTATTTTTGTGACTTCACTGATTTCTTTTAATCGATTGTCAGGCAGGCGTCCAGCTTTTCTCCAATTACGATAGGTGACTAGATCACATCCAATCAATTCTGAAAATTCTTTTTTCTTAAGGCCAAGTTCAATCCTTCGCTTTTCAAGAAGCTTGATAGAGCTTGTGTTGCTACCTTTGTACTCTTTCCTATAGTTTAGTTCTGTGGCAGTTCTGTTATCCACTCCTAAAATTTCAGCAGCTTTTCTAACGTGTCTTTCTGGAATGTTTCCTTTGCTTTTCCAGTTACTGTACGCTTGTTTGGCAATTCCAAATTTTCTCGAAAACTCATCCGTTGACAAAAGTCCAGATGTACGTTTCTTTTCAAGCAAATCCAAAAGATTTTCCTGTGTTCCAACTTCAATCGTATTGTCTAGCAATCCATACACTTCAAAAAAAGTATCTTTATCAAGTTGATGTGCTAAACGCCAAATAAATTCTAATTTCACAATTTTACCTCTCTTAATAATGCACATAGCATTAAATCCTTAATCTTCATTTCTGACGCTACTGGATCGCTCGCTAGTAGCTTTTCTTTCATGATTTCCGACAACGGATAGAACATCCACTCGAAATCATCAATCATTTGTGATACTCTGTATCTTGTTCTTTCGCTGTTCAAAATGGTAATGTTCTCCTATCTTCCGAATCTTGCGGATATTTAAAACTCAAATCCTTTGAACCTTTTGCTACCCGACTAACCAAACTCGCATCAAATATCTTCTTCATTTCTGCACCCGATAGATTGCTTGTGATAATCGTTTTATCTCTAGCATCTAGCAACGTGTACATAAAATCTTTCTTCCACTGCGCTTGATCACCTTTGCCAAAGTCATCTAAGACAAGATAGTCAACTCTTTTTAAGAGTTCCAACCAGTCGTCTGCACTTCGTACATCTCTACGGCCAAAACCACTCTGGATTTTCTGAAACATAGCTGGTACATTCATAAACAATACGCTTTTAGGTGTATTGATAGCTTTGAAGTCTGCGTTTATCTTTCTTGCGATTGCTATTGCGAGGTGCGTCTTCCCTCTTCCAGCTTCTCCGACAATAACTGTATTGCCTTTGCCGTCCTTGAAGTAGTGCTTTGCTACTCTTAGAGCGAAGTTTCTGGCTAGATTATCAGCCTCATTCGACACTGTGAACGTTTTAAAACTTGCATCTTTCAAGTCATTAGGAATCAAGCTATTCTTATCTAATACATCAAATGTGTTTCTGAGAATTGATGAAGTGTATGCCTCTCCTATTTCGGCTTCCAGCTTTCGTTCTACCCTCTCTCTGACGCACTGCGGACAAAAGGTTGGTTGATAAGGCCCTGTTCTGTTTATAGCTCGCACTGGTTTCTTAAACGTCCACATATAGCAAGAGTGTTTAGGGCATATCTCGTCTTCATTCACATAGTGCAATGGTTCAAATCCAATCTTTTCAATCATGTAAACCTCCTAGAATGGCAACTCGTCCCGATAAGGTTTAAAGACTGCTGGATTGTCCGCTGATGGATTAGACTTTCTGATTTCAAATTCTTCAACATCTTTCTTGACTGCATCTAGCGAAGTCAACTTCTTCTCCCTCCAAGATTTCAAAATCTTATTTAGATAGTTGAAGTTGTTAGCTCCTGCATCTTCAGTCAGCTCAACTGCATATTGGATCATTTCGATTGTCATATTGTCTAAGCCGACATAATCTAATAACATTTGAGCTTGTCTGTCGTTGAGTTTGATGTTGCTTTCTTTGATGATTCGGGAAAATGATTTTTTTTCATTTTCTTCTCCTGTATAGTTAAGGTTGTTAACCTTATCTAACTCTAATCTATCCTTATCTAATCTATCCTTACCTATCCTTACCTGTGTATCCATTTGGTATCCATCTGGTATGACATCTGGTATGACATCCTGAAAAACCTTGATATTAGCAGTTTTTGTTTCATCAAAATCAATTTTTTTCTTTTCTTCTTGATGCATTGTAGATTGAAAACGGTCTGATCTAATATAGTTATGAATTCTCCAGTGCCGAATAACAACGACACCGCTGTCAAACGGAATTACAAACCCTTTTGCTATCAAAATTCGCAAGTCATCACTACTTGCTCCGATTGTTCGTTGAATCGTTTTCGCTTTGTCTACAAAACCTTCGTCATCTGCTCCCATGTTTAAGTGGAAGTATAAAGCTTGGCTTGATAGAGGCATATCAAGAAAATTGTCTGTTTCTGTTATTTTCTTACTAAACATTCTTCTTTGCGCCATTAACTCTCCTTTCTATGTTTCAACATCCCCTGCAACCAGAGAATTTCGTGCTTGTTCTTTCTGATGACCGCTTCTAATTCCGATTTCTCACGTTCTAACTGTTCGATTCTATCCAACAGTTCAGCCTCTCTAGTCTTCGGATTGTACGGCTTGCGCTCGAATATCACCATGGAACGGCACCTCGATTCCTTCTGTGCTAAAATTTTTCTTGTGCTGATAGTAAGCGTAATCTGCTTGCTGTCTTGCGATCTGCTCTGCTCTGTACTCAGCTTCACGCATGAGCAATTCTCTGTTCTGAGCTTCAAGCTCTCTGTTTCGTTTCTCAATACGTCTGCGTTCGATTTCTTCTTTAGCTGAGTAAAACAGCATGATTAAAAATAGTGATGCAAGCCATAGGATAGCTCCTGCGATTTGGCTTAAGATTGGTGGTTCAGTCATTTTGTTTCTCCTTTACACGGCCGTTTTTTGCCAATTTTTGTGATACCAGTCAATGACTGCATCCCGTGGATATTTCTCGCGTTTCCCTTTAATTCTTGGGAAGTCCTTGTGACTGTTGAAGCGTTCGTCAAATGTCCCTGTATCTTTCGTCCCGAGTAGCATTTCAGAACATTGTGACTTGTTCAATTCCATTGGATAGCGCCTTTTTTCGTCAGTCACAACAGTCATGACTTTAAGCGTTCTGTCCATTAATCCAGCCTCGAACTGGTCTAATAATTGATTCATTAAGTTATTCATGATATAATTCCTTTAGTTAATTTTTTCTCAGTCTCTTAATGGAATTGCCGTTCCGAAGGGACTTTTTTGTGCTATAATCACCTGTAAGGGAGGTGATTATGATGAGCGAAGAAGTTTATTATTCTCGTAATATTGAGGCATTGACAGACAAAATCATCGATCTAGTTAGAGACGATAATAAGATGTTTGAGCCAGTCAAAGTCCGAGAAGTTAGAAGACTTGTTAAAAATATTCTTGCAACTCACGAAGTCGAGCTACAAGCTCTTTGGGCGCAAACTCAAGATCGTAACTCTTGAGTTCAGTAGCTGGATTTTCTGCAATTGCTTTTACTTTTTTCCAAAGCTCCTCGCTAAGGCCTCGGTTGGAAAAATCAAGCTTCAATGTTTCTAATTCCTTGATATAACAATTGACTCTCTCTGTTGATGGCGAGAGTCTTTTTGTGGTATATGGATACCGTTTTGGTTTCATGTTTGCTCCTTTCTATCTGAACTCGTCCAAGCTGACTTCCAGTGCGTCAGCTATTTTTTTTACAGTTTCAAACTGTAGGTCTTTGATTACTCCATCTCTCAAGCGATAAATTCCTGCAGTTCCTATTCCAGCTTTTAGGCAAAGCTTATAAATCGTCCAATTTTTTTCTGATAACTTTTTAGATATTGTTTCCCAAAGCATTTGTAGCCTCCTTTTATAAATGTTTACTATATATTGTGTTTAAAAAAATAGATATACATTCTTTGCACAATATATTGACAGCATACGTTTAGAATCATATAATATATATTGACTAGGACCTCTCACCGTTTTAGTCAATATTTCAACAGAAAGGAGCGCCACCAATGGAAATGACTATCAATACTGGAATCCCTCAAGATCAAGTTACTAAAGTTGTTCACGAAAAAGGCCCAGGGCACACATATGTTGAAACATTCTATCCAAATGGTCTCGTAATCAATTACGATATGTTGCCAGATGGAACAGTAAACGTTGATTGTAATAAACCACTTCGCCTTGAACCAGACGGAACTTATACACCAGTAATGGACTGACCTTTAATACTAACCTTACTGCCAATAAAGGTGATGCTTGAACTATCTAATTTAATACTGCCCGCCTTGATGTTAACACTGTTTACAGCTTGTCTTTCAAGGTTTTTTCTTTTTCCACTATACGGATATCTTTCTGGTTTCATGTTTGCTACTCCTCTTCAAATTTTCGTAAAAAGCAATACGATATAGTCTGCGTTCAAGATATAGCTTTTCCCTTTTTCAGTAACTTTTACTAAATTCTGATTAGGGAAGAGCTTTTTAATTCGTTCTGGTACGCCATGGATATGACATTCACCGAAATTGATTTCAGAATCTATAGTAGTGATCCCTTCAACTTTCACTTGCACTTCTCCTTTCTATTTTGTCGCAGTTATGCGACTGTATCGGCAAAAAAAATATTTACAGCTTCGTCTTTCGTAAGATTAAGCGAAGAAACAATTAGATTGACTTCTTTGATTGAGAAGTTTCCGTTTTGCTTCATCTTGCGATAAAACGTGCTTTTATCAACGCCGATGCTCTTCGCAAGTTCTTCTTGCGTTGTGTCGCATTCAACAATTTTGCCTTTCAGCTTAGCTACATTTACCATATGTTCTCCTTTCTATTATGTCGCACTTATGCGACTTGTTGAATTAAGTATAACACGACAAAAAGTGTTTGTCAACAAAAAAATCGCATTTTTGAAACTTTTTTCTATTGCGTTTTTGCAACAAAAGTTGTAAAATATCTTTGTAATATATAGAAAGGTTTTTAAAATCATGAACGTTGGAGAAAGAATTAAACAACGAAGAAAAGAGTTGAAAATGTCTGCTGATGAACTTTCTGAACGAGTTGGCGTCTCTAGATCAACTATTTTCCGATATGAAAAAGGCGATATTGAAAAAGTAGGGCCTGAAGTCTTAAAAAAGATAGCTGACACACTGAATATCTCTCCAGCTGAACTCATGGGTTGGGAAAAACGCAATTCTGATAGAAAGGAGGGAGTCGCCACTAACAACTACACCGAAACGGACTTACGTAAAATGGCGGAAAATGCAAAAACATTTGATGGGAAGCCGTTGAATGAGGACGATATACAAGCAATCCAAAATATTATCGAAATATATCTTAAGGGAAGATTATGACTATAGAAGAAATTTGCGACAAACACGGTGTCCAGATTGCTTATTTTGATAAGGAGTTGTGGCATAGACACGGTGTTTATATCGACGAGATAAAAATAGTATTTGTAAATAAGGCTCTATCGTCAGACGCTCAAAAACGGGTTGTGCTGCACGAATTGGGGCATTTGAACCATTCTGGTACAGAATATGCCATCAACACGATTAAATGCGAAAACGAAGCGAACAGGAGCATGATACACGCTTTGTTAGAGGAGGAGCTAAAGGGCATAGAAAAAGAAGATTTTAATTATTTAAGTTTTATGGAAAGGCACAAGTTAAAAACGACCACAGACGAACTGATGGTCATTGATGAATTTTATCGATTAGTGGGATAAAAGGAGATTTATTATGAAAAAGATTACACTGGTCAGCATTGCTACGCTAGCGCTATTTTTAGGAGGGTGCGCACAGCAAGAATCGGAAAGCAAACCAAGCCAAGAGCAAAGTACAGAACAAGTCTCATCATCAAGCGAGGCATCTACTTCTTCATCTTCTACTACTGACGTTTTGCGAGGACGTTCTGCTTATGATGTTTTTATAGAAAACTTCAAAGCATGGGTGCATGATATTGACTCTACTGCGACTGTAACTTCTACCGAAAAAGATATAGCAATCACTCTTGCAATGACTCTAACTGATGAGCAGATACAAAAAGCGCAACCGATGGTAGATGGTATGCTTAAAGTCAAACAAGCAGGTGAGAAAGAACTTAGAAAATACGATCCTAGCTTCAAAGCTCCGAACCTTATCGTTTTAGATGCTAGTGCGAAAGTTATTGCACAAGAGCAAGACGGTAAAATGGTTTTGGACAAATAAAAAAATCCTCACGCTCTCAAACTTTGGCGAGTCCGAGCGTGAGGTATGATGTATAGCAAACGGCATTAAAAAGCCCGTTTTACTATACCCATTTTATCAATAAATGAGGTGAAAATCAAATGGCATACTTTAGAAAAAGGGACAACGGGTGGGAATACCGTATCTCTTACAAAGGGCCCGATGGCAAATATAAGCAGAAATCAAAAAGTGGATTCCAGACCAAGAAGCTGGCTCAAGCTGCAGCAAGAGAGGTAGAAGCTAACCTATCCGAAAATATTTTGACAGATAAGGACGTCTCGCTTTATGACTTTGTTAAAACGTGGTCCGAGGTCTACAAACGACCACACGTAAAAGATAAAACTTGGGAGACTTATACCAAAAACCTTAAGCACATCAAGACCTACTTTGGAGATTTGAAAGTAAAAGATATCACTCCACTTTTTTATCAAAAAAGGCTCAATGAGTTTGGTGAGAAATACGCGCAGGAAACCCTCGAGAAATTCCACTATCAAATCAAAGGAGCTATGAAAGTTGCGGTCAGGGAGCAATTAATAAGCTACAACTTTGCTGAAGATGCCAAAGTCAAGTCACAGATAGAGACAAGGTCGGAGGATAACGACTTTTTGGAAGAAAGCGAATATACGGCTCTAATAGCCTCTACGCGCTCCAATATACAGTACGTGTCCTATTTTACTCTCTATCTCCTTTCAGTCACTGGCATGCGTTTTTCCGAAGCTTTAGGTCTTACTTGGGATGATATTGACTTCAAAAATGGAATCATAGACATAAATAAGAGTTTTGACTACTCTAAAACGCAAGATTTTGCTGGTCTAAAAAACGAGAGTTCGAAAAGGAAAATCCCAATCGACGGGATCACGATTGAGACCTTAAAAACTTATAGAAAGAAGCACTGGCAGGCAAATATCAAAAACAGGGTGTGCTTTGGAGTTTCAAACTCTGCATGCAATAAACTCATCAAAAAGCTGGTGGGCAGACCTGTCAGGAACCACAGCTTAAGACATACATACGCTTCTTACCTGATACTTAAAGGGATTGATATTGTGACTATATCAAAATTATTAGGTCACGAAAGCCCAGATATAACCCTAAAAGTTTACTCGCACCAAATGGATGCTCTAGCAGATAAAAACTTTGAGCAGATAAAGAAAATATTTCTGACCGCTTGAATTTGGGGCGGATTTGGGGCGAGCTACCTGCAAGCCTTGATAAATAAAGGGTGTTTAATCCGTCTACCGCCTTCTATTACCTGATTTATCAGGAAGCATCTGAACATAAAGCTCGTAAAATCGGGCTTTTTTCTTTTCGTTTGACGCTAGATTTTAAGCCTATCTCTTAAGTTAGGATTCAAAAAGAGGCTGAGATATTCTCTCAGCCTCTTTTTATAGCATTTTTATTAATTCTCTGTTTTGAGAAAAGCAATAGAATTAAAGACAAATGCCTTCTATTTTTTCAACCTAATTCTTAGTGTTTTTTACGACGGAAGTTAAAGAAGGCTGTTACACTTGCAAGAACAAGTCCTAATAGAGCCGCAAGGCCATTTGCATGTTCACCAGTGTTTGGAAGGTTCTTCTTCTCTTCTGCGTTTCTATTTACTCTAGAGTATTGAGGTTGTTGTGGACGGTCTGTTTGACCTGCTTGACCACTTGTAGCAGCATCTGATCCTGGTTTCGCTTGATCTTTAGGATCTTGAACTTTACCAGTTGAATCCTTTTGACCTTGTCCTTTAGAAGAATCTTGAGCTTTGTCTGATGGATCTTTTTGATCTTGACTAGCATTTGATTGGCTGCTACCAGATTCCTTAGTACCAATTTCAACTACTTGAGTGATCGGTGTTTTCGTAATCTGTTCGTCTCTGACAACTCGGCTTGTTTCAACACCATTTGTCTTAGTAATTGTGTAGACAACAGTCTTTTCACCATCAACACCAGCAATCTTGATCCGTTTTGTTCCTTTTGGAAGATCTGGATTGCTTAAAGTGATAGTGCCATGGTAAATAACTTGAGTTTCAGTCACATTTTCAGTTGTAACAACTGGAGCAGTAGCTTTCTTAGTTCCTACTTCAACAACTTCATCAACTGCTGGAGTTGTGATAGTGTTGGATTTCTCTACACGACCTGTTTCTACACCGTCTGCGTAGGTTACTGTGTAAACAATGGTACGAACACCCTTCTTACCTGGGGTTGTCACATTGCGAACACCTTCTGGAAGTGCTGAATTTGGAACTTCTTTGACTTGGAAGTCTACTTCTTCAGTCTTAGTTTCTTCCTTAGTGGTAATGACTGGACCAGTACCTTCTTCGATGACTTCGTCTACAGCTGGTTTTGTCACGGTTTCTGACTTCTTAACCTTGCTAACTTGTACGCCATCAGCTTTAGTAACAGTGTAAGTTACTTCCTTCTCTCCATCTACACCTTGAACTTTTACATTTCTTGTGCCTTTTGGTAGAGCGGGATTTTGCACTGTAGAGCTACCATGTTTGATAACTTCTTTTTCTACTACTTCTTCAGTTGTAGTAACTACGCCTTTCTTAGTACCTACTTCAACGACTTCATCAACTGCTGGAGTTGTGATGGTGTTAGATTTCACTATACGACCTGTTTCTGTACCGTCAGTGTAGGTTACTGTCTCAACGATTGTACGAACACCTTTTTTACCTGGAGTTGTTACATTGCGGACACCTTCTGGAAGTGCTGGATTTGGAACTTCTTTGACTTGGAAATCTACTTCTTCAGTCTTTGTTTCTTCCTTAGTCGTAACTACTGGAGCTTTCTTAGTTCCTACTTCAACGACTTCATCAACTGCTGGAGTTGTGATTTCGTTTGATTTCACTACCCGGCCTGTTTCAACACCGTCAGTGTAAGTAACTGTCTCAACGATTGTACGGACACCCTTCTTACCTGGAGTTGTTACATTGCGAACACCTTCTGGAAGGGCTGGATTTGGTACTTCTTTGACTTGGAAATCTACTTCTTCAGTCTTTGTTTCTTCCTTAGTCGTAACTACTGGAGCTTTCTTAGTTCCTACTTCAACGACTTCATCAACTGCTGGAGTTGTGATTTCGTTTGATTTCACTACCCGGCCTGTTTCAACACCGTCAGTGTAAGTAACTGTCTCAACGATTGTACGGACACCCTTCTTACCTGGAGTTGTTACATTGCGGACACCTTCTGGAAGGGCTGGATTTGGTACTTCTTTGACTTGGAAATCCACTTCTTCAGTCTTAGTTTCTTCCTTAGTAGTAATAACTGGAGCTTTCTTAGTTCCTACTTCAACGACTTCATCAACTGCTGGAGTTGTGATTTCGTTTGATTTCACTACCCGGCCTGTTTCAACACCGTCAGTGTAAGTAACTGTCTCAACGATTGTACGGACACCCTTCTTACCTGGAGTTGTTACATTGCGGACACCTTCTGGAAGGGCTGGATTTGGTACTTCTTTGACTTGGAAATCCACTTCTTCAGTCTTAGTTTCTTCCTTAGTGGTGATGACTGCACCAGTACCTTCTTCGATGACTTCGTCTACAGCTGGTTTAATAACTGTTTCAGACTTTTTCACACGGCCTGTTTCCTTGCCATCTGTTAAAGTGATTGTGTAGGTTACTTCCTTTTCACCATTGACACCTTGAACTTTTGTGTTTCTTGTGCCTTTTGGTAAAGCTGGATTTTTAACTGTTGAAGATCCATAAGGGATTGGTTCTTTGACTGTAACGTCCTGAGTAGTGATCTCTGGTTGAGGTTTTGGTGATTCACCATTTAGAAGGGCTTGAGCTTTTGCTTTTAAGGCTTGGTAACGAGCTTCATACTTGGCAAAGCCTTTCTTTCCTTCTTCACTCTTGATCGCATTAACTGCAGTAGTATGGTACCCCTCTGCATCTTCCAAAGCATACTGCAAACTTTCCTTAGTATCTGAATCATCTGGATTGAATTCATTGATTGCTTTTTCAAATTCATCCATTTGATTTTTAAAGTTCGCTGCTGCTTGCGCTTCAGATGCATCTGGAATTTCCTCATCTTCACCAGGCTGTTCCTCTGCATAGACAGTAGGTACATGTGTCAGCTCAGGATATTTATAAACGGCTACTGCTCCCAAAGCATTAACAGCTAGCACTGAGATTCCTAACTTAATTAACTTTTTTCTATCCATAATGATTTTCCTTTAATCTTTTTCCTAATAATACGATAGTAACCAGAAGAGCATAGCTCTCCTGGACTATCTTACATTAATGCTTTGGTTTTCTTCTCAAAAGAAGTCCCATCAGCACAAGGATCATTCCGATAATCACCTCATTTACCATAGTAGCAGAAGTACCTGTTTTTGGCAAGATATTCTTAGGTTTTTCTGGCTCTGGTGTTGGTGCCGGTGGCAAGTCACCCTTAGGCGCTGGTGGCGTATCAGGTGTAGTTGGTGGCGGCGTACCCGGTGTTGTCGGTGGTGTATGTGGTGGTGTTTGCGGCGGTGTAGTTGGCTCTGGCGGATAAACGTTTACTGTATTCGTTACTTTCGGTTTATCGTTGAAGGTTACAGTAGCCTTATTCGGAATCTTCGTCTCATTATTCTCTTTGTTCAGGTAGCTAGACAAGTCTGCTCCGTCTTTAATAGATGAATAGATGATGACGCGGAAGGTGCTACCCTTCAAGGCTTCCAAAACAGCCTTATCAGTAACTTCAACGGTAACTTTCTGACCTTCTACAGTTACTTTGGCGATTTTCGCAAGAGCTTCATCCGTGATCTCACCCTTGTCATTCACTGTTGTGAATGCTTCGAGAGCTTTTTCGAGTTTCTCTTTGCTCTCTTTCAGTTGTTCAAGGTTCTTATTCAGTTTATCTTGTTCAACTTTTTGTTCTTCAGGTGTTGCAAGGTTACCAGCTTTGGCACCATCTGCTTTTAGTTGTTCCAATTCAGCCTGTGCTGCTTTGAGGCTTTCTTCAAGGGCTGCGACTTCAGCGTTGTTGTCTGCTGGAGCAGGTGTTGCTGTAGCATCGCCTGCGTCAGAATCTGAAGCTGGAGCTGGAGTTGCAGGTGCTGCTGCAGCTTTTTCTTTGGCTGCTGCCAATTGTGCTGTCAGCTCTTCAACCTTCTTCTCAGCTTCTGCCAGTTTCTTAGCGAAAGTACCATTTGTCTCTTTGCCTTCTAGCTCTTTCAGGTCGCTTTCTGCTTTTTCAATCTTAGCAGTAATCTTCGCAATGGCTTCTGCGACTTTATTTTCCTCTACCTTAACAGCTACACGGTCTACCTTCAGAACTTTTTCAAGTTCATCTGTTACCGTAAAGCTATTCAATTCGGTCTTCACATCACGGCCTTGAGCGTCTTTGATAGGGTTGCCTGATTCATCAACTGGATCAGTTGGCACCTTCGCTGTCACATCAAAGCGGAAGCCTTCCTTGAGTTCTTTCAGACGGTAAGCAGTCGATGGGTTAGATCCATCAGCTGGACCTACTGTCTTAGCTGGTTCGTTTGGTTTTGGTTCCTCAGGTTTTTCTGGGTCCCGTGGACGAACGGTTACTGGGTTAGATTCTTTTGTACCGTTCTTGCCATTGCTATCCTTGAAGGCAATTGTTGCCTTGTTTGGAACAGTTTGGTTTTCGTAAGCTGATAAGTCACTATCTGCTTTCAGCTTAGCTGGAATGTAAAGTTGGATTTCTTTATAGCCACTGATACGAGCGAAGTCTTTCACTGTTACAGTAACTGTATTGCCTTCCACTTTTGTTTCCACAGCGTCTGTTGCATAACCATCCACGTAAGCTACAGGAGTTCCTGTGATTTCAAGAACTGGTTCCAAAGTATCCGTAACGGTGAACTCTTTGTAGAGGCGGATATCTTTTGGAATTTGTGTGTTGACATTGTACATGTAAGGAACATCACGGTCAACATCTAAGTGATCCAATGTACGGTTAATCTTCTTCGTAACCTCTGGTCCAGGTTGTTTTGGAACTTCGACCGTAACTGGCTTAGTTTCTTTCTTGCTTGCTGGATTATTGTTAATCAAGTAAGAAGCTGTATTTGGTACAGAGTAGCTATTAGCTGTTTCATATGGAGTTAAGTCGGCGTCCGCTTTAATCTTCGCTTTGAAGGTTACTTGGACTTTCTTACCACCATTTGCTTTGACAGTCTCTTCTGGGAAGGTTACTTCCAGAGTTTGGCCATTTTTCGCTACAGCTGCGTCTGCTTTCTTACCACCAAGAGTGACTTGGACATCACCGGCAAATTCAAGAACGTCTTTCAATTCATCGGTAACTGTAAAGCCTGTCGCATCTTGAGGCATAGTTGTATGGATGTTGTATGTGAATTCTTCTGTTCGATCTGCAATTGTTTCAGAAGGTTTTGAATTCACATCTTTTTCAATCGGTGGTTGTTCTGGTGATGGAGGAGTGACAGGTACTACGTTAGAGTCCTTCGTTACAGCTGGTTTGTTAGGGAAGCCAACTGTGTAAGAAGCCTTATTCGGTACTTCTGCCTTGTCTGCTTTCATATAAGCTGACAAGTTTGCACCTTCACGAATCTTAGCTTTAAAGTTGAGGACAACTTCTTTACCACCGTTTGCTTTCACCTGGTCTTCTGTCAGGGTCAACTTGATGGTTTGACCGTCTGTTGTAATCTGGTCTGCCTTCAAGTCTTCACCAGCTAGAGTCGCAGATGATTCACCCGCAAACTCAAGAACATCTTCCAGCTTATCGCTGATAGAGAAGGCTGTCGCATCTTGCGGTACAGTGGTCTTCACAGTGTAAGTGAAGACATCGTCACGGTTAGCTAATGTTTCCGCTTCTTTACCGTTTACTTCCTTCTTCAGTTCTGGTTCAGTTGGGGTTGGTGGAATGACTGGAACTGGTTTAGAACTTTGTTCTGTTCCTGGGTCATTGT
>ERZ773005.231-NODE-231-length-49855-cov-6.196747_pt1 | contig 49855 bp, 40 predicted proteins | sample MGYA00580666_ERZ773005 | MGnify/ENA primary metagenome ERZ773005 (study PRJEB29015, sample SAMEA2737999) | human oral metagenome | biome: human oral; feature: human-associated habitat; material: dental | place: China | collected 2061 ...
TCACTTGATGTGCAGGGCTTTTCTGTAAATACTTTACTAATGCTATACTTTCTTTCTTATTTTTATAACTTTTTATAGCTTTTTAGTAACTATAGATTTACCCTTTTCATTATAAACCAGATTTTTCAGACGACTTGTTTCAGAATCCTCCGCGGGCACAATCTGCTTTTCTTCAGCTGAGTCAAGCTTGAGTACTGTGATTGAGCCGTCCTCCAAAATATAACCCATATAATTGTTGTCATCTGAATATGCCGCACGTACCAAATTGTTATCTGAGTAAAACTTTTTTGTATAGGTAATTTCTTTTTTTTCCATATCCCATATATCTATACGATTTTCATCTAAATAATTAATAATTCCAATCAAATATCTTCCGTTTTTCGTTAATGCAGTTTCTGCATATACAGCATCCTTAGAGCTTCCTATTTCTTGCTGCGTAAAGTCTGAAATATTAAATTTTATTATTTTTCTGTCTACCGTAAATCCTATAATTTCATCTGAATTTTCAGTACCTGTAATTGAAATAAAGAATTCGTCTGATTCTATTTTTTTATCAATCAGTCCATTTTCTATATTCCAAACCTCAATATCTCCTGCCTGTCCTATTACAGCTAATTTTTTGCCGTTTTCAATGATGGCGAACTGAGGGCTCTCTCTACCTATATCAATTTTCGCAAAGCTTGAATAAGGCTCATTTACTACAGCTCTTGTAAGGATGGAATAATTTTCGGCATTAATATAATCTATTGAATCCATTTTATTTGAAGTGTATTCCATAGCCTTTTCGGCAATTAAAAGAGCAGAGATTTTATCACCGCTGCCTATAGATCTGTCAGCATAATTCTGTATCATCAGTGCAGTCTGCTGCCTTGCTGTCCTTTCAGATTTTAAGGCACGCATATACATCATGAGCATAAAGGTGGTAAATACTGAGAGCGCTGCCAAAGCCGTTGCCCCTGCTGCAAGCATAATCCTCAGCCTTCTTTCACGTCCTCTCTGCTTTAAATCGCCATAGCTTATACCTATTATTCCTGCCACTATTCTGTAAATTTCCGTCTTTTTCAGTATTTGAAGCGACTCTTTTTTTAATTCTTTGATTTCTTCCCGGCTGGAATTTTCATATCCCTTAAAATCCGGTGCCTTAACCCTGTGAGGTCTTACATCTGCCGCCAGTATTTCACTCGCCTGTCTGTTGTTTAACAGTTCATAATCTGTATCAATTAAATATGCTTCATCTATTACTTCAGTCCTTTTAGTATTTTGAAGCTGCTTTATCGGAGCCGGAAAGGATTCATCAGGCTCTCCCTCTACTAAAAGTGCAAGTACCTTATCATCACCATGTATTTTTTTGAAGGTTTCTATTTCCTTTATACACCAGGGAGAAAGCTTTGTCCTTTTTGAGCATATCACTATTAGATGTCTTGAGTTATTTAAACCATCTATTATTGCACTTGAGAGGTCACCTGTAGTAAGCTCCTCTCTGTCTATAAATGACCTGTGCTTCCAGCCTATTTTTTTTGACAGCTCTTTGGGTATTTTAAAGGTTTCAAGCAGCTTATGCAGCCTTTGTGCTATGTCCACATCGGGGTCCAGATGCCTGTAGCTTATAAATACATCATATTTATACTCTTTTTCAGCTTTTATCTTCTCTGACATTGCCGATTCCTCCAAGTTGTTGTGTTCCTAACTCAGTATAAAATCACTCATCACTCTATTACTTAAATCAATTCCTCTTGCAGTAAGCCTGATATGGGAGCCGTCATTTATAAGCAGTCCGAGGTCCTTATTTCTCTGAATTGCCTCTCCGAATACATTATAAATATTATAATCAAACCTTGATAGAAACTCCTCTCCGGAAACTCCCCTCATCATGCGAAGACCCAAAAACATAAATTCACTCATTTCATCTTCAAGAGTAAGCTCCTGTACCTCCTGATAAAGCGGCGTAATATCATTTTCAAAATCTATTGCCATATATTTTCTTATATCTCTCTCTACATGAAAGCGCCGTTTAAATACATAGCTTGAAGCACCAAGTCCCATTCCCAGGTACTCGGCTCCGGTCCAGTAGCCTGTATTATGTATGCTTTGAAAACCCGGCTTTGCATAATTGCTGATTTCATATCTTTCATAGCCGAATTTTTGCAGAAAATCCGCTGTCATTTTATACATTTTTCTTTCTGCAGCTTCGCTTGGAAGAAGCTTTTTCCCTTCTTCTGTATTATAGATTCTGGCAAATTCCGTGCCCTCCTCTATTATAAGTGAATAGGCTGAAATATGCTCCGGCTTAAGCCTTACCACATTTTTTAAAGTAGTCTTCCAGCTTTCCAGAGTCTGAGAGGGCAGCCCGCTCATAAGGTCGATATTTACATTATGAAAGCCTGCCTCTCTGACTAATTGATAGCTTTCCAGAAATTTATCATAGGTATGTATTCTGCCCAGCCTTTCAAGCTCCTCATCAATCGCAGACTGAAGTCCAAGACTTATTCGATTTATGCCGGATTGTTTGAAATATGAAAGCTTTTCAGCGTCAAGTGTACCCGGATTGCACTCTATAGTAGCTTCAGCGGAGGCTTCGACTACAAAGCTTTCATAAATGGCACTCATTAGGTTTGATACCCATACTCCTGAAAGTATAGAAGGAGTGCCTCCTCCTATAAATATAGTATTAACCTGATAGCCCTTATAATTAGAGCCCTGTGCTCTTATTTCTTCTACAAGCTTATCCACATACGCCTTATGTGCAGAGCTGTCTGCCGAAGCAGAAAGAAAATCGCAGTATTTACACTTGCTTTCACAAAATGGAATATGCAGATATAGCTCAAGTTTCTTTTTTTCATTCATAGCTGTTTTTAATTCCTTAAATCCTTACAATCATTGCCTATTCGTCATCAAGCTTTAAAACACTCATAAATGCCTTTTGAGGTATTTCAACATTTCCTATCTGACGCATACGTTTTTTGCCCTCTTTCTGTTTCTCAAGCAGCTTTCTCTTTCGTGAAATATCTCCGCCGTAGCATTTGGCAAGCACATCCTTTCTCACCGCCCTGACGGTTTCTCTTGCAATGACCTTGCTGCCTATGGCAGCCTGTATCGGTATTTCAAAGAGATGTCTCGGAATCTCCTCTTTAAGCTTTTCACACATTTTTCTGCCTCTCTCATAGGCTGAATCCGCATGCACTATAAAGGAGAGGGCATCCACTTCTTCTTTGTTTATCAGTATATCAAGCTTCTGAAGCTTTGAGGGTTGATAACCCTTTATATCATAATCAAGTGAGGCATAGCCTCTTGAGCGGCTTTTTAAGGCATCAAAAAAATCATAGATTATTTCATTTAAAGGCAAATCATATTTCAGCAAAGCCCTGTTTTCTTCTATATACTCCATGCCTATATATACTCCCCGCCTTTCCTGGCAAAGATTCATGATGGCACCTACAAACTCTTTAGTAAGCATAATCTCAGCTGAAACTACAGGCTCCTCCATATGCTCTATTTCACTCGGCTCCGGCAGGTTTGAGGGATTGGTCAGCTCTATTAAGCTTCCGTCAGTTTTATAAACCTTATACACAACTCCGGGAGCGGTGGTTACCAAATCCAGATTATATTCCCTTTCCAGTCTTTCCTGAATTATTTCTAGATGAAGCAGCCCGAGAAAGCCGCATCTAAAGCCGAATCCAAGTGCAAGTGAGGTTTCAGGCTCATAAAACAAGGAAGCGTCATTAAGCTGTAGCTTTTCAAGTGCATCTCTTAAATCATTGTACTTGGCTCCGTCAGAGGGGTAAAGTCCGCAGTAGACCATAGGTGTTACCTTTTTATAGCCGGGCAGTGCTGCTTTACACGGATGATTTGCATCAGTTACCGTATCGCCCACTCTGGTGTCCTTGACATTTTTAATGCTTGCAGTTATATAGCCTACCATGCCGGGAGAGAGCTCATCGCACTGTATAAATCTTCCGGCTCCGAAATAGCCTACCTCCACTACCTCATAGGAAGCCTTTGTCGCCATCATGAGTATATTAGTGCCTTTTTTAACAACTCCCTCCTTTATACGCACAAAAACTATCACTCCCTTATATGAATCATAAAGTGAATCAAATATAAGTGCCTGAAGCGGATTATCTCTGCTCCCCTTAGGGGCAGGAATCTTTTTTACTATGGTTTCAAGCACTTCTTCAATATTTATTCCCATCTTTGCAGATATTCTCGGAGCATCAGAGGCTTCTATTCCTATTACATCTTCTATCTCCGCCGCAACATTGTCGGGGTCCGCACTTGGCAAATCCACTTTATTTATTACCGGTATTACCTCAAGATTATTTGCAATAGCAAGATATACATTTGCCAGTGTCTGAGCTTCTATCCCCTGTGCCGCATCAACTACCAGCACTGCTCCGTCACAGGCTGCAAGAGAGCGTGATACCTCATAGTTAAAGTCCACATGTCCGGGAGTGTCTATAAGATTAAATATATACTCCCTGCCGTCCTTTGCAGTATAGACGGTCCTTACCGCCTGACTTTTTATTGTGATTCCTCTCTCTCTTTCAAGATCCATATTGTCAAGAACCTGTGACTGCATCTCTCTATTGGTCAAAAGTCCTGTCATTTCTATAATTCTATCGGCAAGTGTTGATTTGCCGTGGTCTATATGTGCTATTATACTGAAATTTCGGATTCTATCCTGGTCAAACATTATTATCCCCTTATTCAACTTTAAAATTTGCTTTGTTTCTGCTTTATCATATCATTTTAGCAGAATTCTTGCAATCATTCATAATTTTAAGATTTTTTTACCAGCTCAAGTTATAATTAACTCATTGACAAACAGCCTGTTATCACCTAAAATAACAGTTGCGTTTACATCAAGCCGTTCCGTGTCCGGACTCTGATGTCTATGTAATACTATAATATACATAAGCTCTTTTATAAAATCTCAGACCTGCCGGCTGCGTAAAGGGGGCTTTGTATAGGCTAATATATAATGGTGCCGGCATATCCGGCAAAATGTCACTGATTATATTGGAGGTATAAATTGGCTAATATTAAATCCGCTAAGAAAAGAATTAAGGTAAATGAAACAAGAGCTGCGAGAAATAAATCTATAAAATCCAGAGTTAAAACTGCAATTAAAAAGGTTGATGCAGCTGTGCTTTCAGGAGATAAGGAAAGTGCAAAAAAGGTGCTCAATGAGGCAGAGGTTATTATAGCTCAGGCAGCAGGCAAGGGTGTTTATCATAAAAACAACTCTGCAAGAAAAATTTCAAGGCTTACAAGAGCGGTAAATTCTTTGGGCTAGATTTTAAAAAGCAGGTGATCTGAAAAAGGGTCACCTGCTTTTTATTTATATATATAATATCATCCCCTGTATTTAATAATACACTAATTAACTACAGGGGATTTTTCATTATCTTCTTTTATATTTATTTAAGCTTTTAAAGTTTGTTCAAATTATATGTTTTTTGTTAAAATACTTATCGAGCTTTTATATTATTGAAAAAAATATGTTGTTTAATATTTTTTATGCTTTATAAGCACATTCTAAATACTATACTCCCTGCAATAACAGACAGTACGGAAATCACAGCCAGCACTCTGCCAACCTTCCAATAATATATGGAAATAAATAATCCGTCTATCAGATCTAATGCCGGTATCAGCTGCAATAAAATATGCAATATACATTCTCCCAAAGTTATTTTCTTCTCCTTTTTTGTAAGAATAATACTGCAAATACCTAAAACTAAACCAGGTAATGCCATCATAAATATAACAGCAAGCAACACCTGAGGCAAAATAAACGATACAGCTGTTAAAATCGGTGCTGCAAAAATACCTCCCGGAAATATTAACAGTGCTATTGAAACACTTATTCCGACACCTAAAATCATAAGTGAGATTAAAATAAAGGCTAATGCAGCCGGAAGTAATGTATATTTAAAAAAGAACAGCCCGTGCAGGCAATAGCTTATATCTTCTCTCTTTACCGCAAATATTGCCTTTATGATTTGTACTATAATCAATATTGCCATTGTCACAAAGAAAATAACATTTAATGCAATAAAAATCCAGGTTTCAAATTTTAATCCTGTAATGACATTTGCAATATAGTAAACCCATATATAAAATAACACAACAAAGAATGTACTTAATACCCATGAAAACCTTTTAGCTTCTTTCATATTCTCCTCCACCACCAATATTGACAAAAAATCATTTCAATATTTTTCTATATTGCCGGATAGCCTTAATTTTCTCTTATGTCTATTTGTTTAAGCTTCTTAACCAGCATTTTAAACTCATCCCTGCTGTCATCGCTTTCTCTCACATTTCCTAAAAGCTCAAGCACGGAGTCATAGCTTGAACTGCCGGCGTATTCCGAGTGTCTTAACAGCATTCCAAGCTCAGCTACTCCGGCTGCAAATGACATATTGTCGGACATCTGGTCCTTGATTAGATCTTTTTTCACGGGGTATTCAAGCAGGGAGCTTGCAGCCTCATCAGGATTTTTATATCTTATGCTCACTGTTGCCAGCTCATCAGCTGCCGCTTCCTTTGTATTGTCTGTCTTATCCTGATATTTTAAATCTCCCCCTATTTCCATCGGAGAGTCTGTCGTGACTATCTCGTACAGCACAGTCACTCTATGCCCCGAGCCTATTTCTCCGCCGTCTTTTTTATCATCATCAAAATCCTCTGCCGCCATAACACGGCTTTCATAGCCTATAAGTCTGTAGCCTTTAACATTATAGGGATTAAACTCCAGCTGCAGCTTCACGTCCTTGGCAACTGCGTGACAGGTGCCTCCAAGTTCGGATACCAGCACCTTTCTCGCCTCATAGATAGAATCAATATAGGAATAGTTTCCGTTGCCGTTATCAGCAAGTGCCTGCAGCTTATTATCTTTGATATTGCCCTGTCCAAATCCAAGCACCGATAAAAAGACTCCGCCCTCCTTTTTCTTTTTTATGAGCTTTTTAAGCTCGCCCTCACTGGTAATGCCTACGTTTAAATCTCCGTCAGTCGCAAGTATTATTCGGTTGTTTCCCCCCTCTATAAAGTTTTTTTCCGCTATCTCATAAGCGGTTTCAATACCTTTGGCACCGGCGGTGGAGCCTCCGGCGGCAAGCTCATCTATAGCTGTTTTAATAGTATTTTTATCTGCTCCGTCGGCACCCCTAAGCACCACCTCATCGCCGGAAGCATAGGTTACTATAGAAACCTTATCTTCCTTTTTCAACTGCTCAACTAAAAGTCCGAATGCTCTTTTTACCAGAGGGAGCTTATCAGGCTCTTCCATAGAACCCGACACATCAATTAAAAATACCAGATTAGAGGGCTTAGCCTCCGATAAATCAACCTTTTGTGCCTGAAGTCCGATAAGCATCAGCTTAGAATCCTTATTCCACGGGCAGTCGGTAATTTCCGTAGTTACTGAAAAGGGCTCGCCTTCTTTAGGCTGAGGATAATCATAAGTAAAATAATTCAGCATTTCCTCTATTCTTACTGAATCAATATCCGGCACAATTCCCTCATTAATTTTCTTTCTGACAATGGAATATGAGGCGGTATCTACATCGGCGGCAAAGGTTGAAAGCGGATTTGCACTGACCGACATAAAGCTGTTTTCATTTATTGCCGTGTATTCCTCGGTGTTATAAGGCTCCTGATTATAATAATCGTCTGTTATATTTGCCCCGTTTTCACCTTTAGGCCAACCCGCTTCAGCCCCGCTTTTTTGGTGCTGTCCGTCCCTTTCAGCCCTTTCTTTTTTGGCGCTGTTGTCTGATTTATTATTGCTTCCTGAATCTGAAGACCTCTCCGGCGCTGCACAGCCTGCCAAAGCACCGGCAGCAATACAGACAGAAAGCAGTGCCGGGGCTGCAGGTTTTAAGATTTTTTTGATTATATTTTTCATAATACTTCCCTCCCTTTCCTTTCTCTATACTCTAATTAATAGCTGTAGCTATATTATACAAAAAAGTCAGATAAATGCATAGACTACAAGAAAAACTAAAAAAGAATTAATACGGTGTTAAGGCATAGCGATTATAAGCTCGGCTGCAAGGGTTTCAGGGATATTTCCGGTATTCATGCCCTCTTCAATTTCAGCACATCTTTTTACATATTTTTCAAGCTCTGCGGTGTCAAAATTTTCTGCTTCCTTTTTTAATTTTACCAGATTAAATTGTTTAATTTGAAGTATTTTTGCCATCTCGTCAACAGAAGCTCCGGCTTTTAGAGCTTCATTCAGAGCCAAAAGCCTGCTGAACTGTTTTGCCGTCAGCAAAAACATTTTCTTGGGAGCCTCTTTTAAGATCAGCAAATCCTTATATCTTTTCATAGCTTCATTTATACGCTTTGAAGCTGCCGCTTCCACCATCTCAAAAATCTTATCTTCAATATTTACCGTCACTATGCTTTCAATATCCGCACTTTCAATCACTTCCTCCTCACCCTTATAAGCAATAAGCTTTTCCAGCTCATTACTTATCCTTTCCATATCATCACCGGTACAGCTTAAAAATAAATCCATATTTGCAACAGTAATTTTTTTTCCTGCACGTCCCAGTATTCCGGCTGCCCAGTTTCTCAGCATATTTTTTTTGAGATGGTCAAGCTCTGCCAAATAGCCTATTTCAGCTATCTTTTTATAAAGCCTGCTCTTTTTGTCAACCTCCCTTTCAATAAAAATTACTACACTGCTGGAAGGAAGCTTCTCAATAAAATCGACCACCCTTTCAGGAGAGGTCTTAAACCAGCCGGTATCCTCAGCAATTATACACCTTTTTTCAGCAAAAAAGGGAGCAGTCATAAGTGCATCAATAAATCTGCTTATATCTGCAGATTTTCCCTCAAAATATTCATAATTCATTTCATTATTACCTGCAACGGCTTTTTTAAAAGAAAGCTTATAGTTTTTTAAAAGATAATTCTCATTTCCGTAAAGCAGATAGGCTCTATGAAATTTTTTTGATTTTATATCTGAATTTAATGTCTTCAAAGTTATCTCTCACTATTCCTTTCTGCCGGATTTTAAAAATGTTGAAATGTCTATCCTGTTATTTTTAATCCTGACTTTAATCTGCCCGCAGTCAGAAGTAGCATAGGTTTTCACCTTATATTTTTTTAATAAATACACTACTTCCTTATGCGGATGCCCATAGCGGTTATTTTCACCATAAGAGAGTATCCCTGCCGCAGGCTTCATAGCTTTAATAAAATCCTCTCCCGAAGCAGTAAATGAGCCGTGATGTCCTACCTTAAGCAGGCTCATATCCTTGATAGACTCGCTAAGCTCGGCATCAGCCAAAATTCTTTCTTCCGATACCTTGCCTGCATCACCTGTAAAAAGAGCCTTAAAATTGTTTTCCTGATATAAGAGAACTATGCTCTGCTCATTTACATCCTTAATTTCACAGTTATTACAGGGTGAAACACATAAAAACTCTCCTATTTTGTCCCCTTTTGAAGCATATTTAATCTCCGTATTTTTAAATTTTGCCGCCTGTCTTATCCTGTCATATTTTGAATCGTGCTCGGCAGGGCAGGGAAGATAAAGCTCCTTAATCTTTATCTCCTTATCTTCCTCCAGCAGGTAAAGTATTCCGCTGGTATGGTCTATATCGGCATGTGTTATAAATACTTTTTCTATACTGTCTACCGCCATGCACTGCAAAAAAGGTTTTAAGGTGCGTCTGCCGAATTCCTTATTTGTAGTGCTCCCTGAATCAATTAATATATCCTCACCGGCTGTCTTCATATATATGCCGTCGCCCTGTCCCACATCTATGAAATAGATTTCAGTATAAAATGAGGGCAGCTTTAATAATATCAGCGGCAGCAACAAAATAACTGAAATACAGACAGGGGGGAAATCGACCCTTTTAAGCTTTATTTTATCATATAAATACCGGATAAAGCCAGCATCATATCTAAGTATATTTGTTTTTTGAATTTTACTCTTTACATTAAGGATGATATAAAGCACTAATATAAGCAAGCTGTAGTATATTAAAATCTGAGCTGCTGAAGGTCTGCCTGTAAGCACGCTGTAATAAGGCAGTCTTGAAAAAGCTTCGCACAAATTAGTATAAAACCCTACAATGCCTTCAGGGATATAAGCAATAATCGCTGCAAGTGGAGGAAAAAGAAAGCTTGTCAATAAAGCAATCAGACTGCTGCACAGAAATATTCCCATCAGAGGAATTACGATTAAATTTATTATAAATCCATATAGAGAAAAAGAATAAAAGAAATATGTAATTAAAGGCAGGGTACTTATCTGAAGCAAAATACCTGTAATTAAGGCTGTCAGAATTTTATTTTTAATTTTATATTTTTTTATAATAGGAGCCGCTGCCATGCCTATAGCTAATACTGCTGAAAACGAAAGCAAAAAGCCTGAATTAAAAAGATTATAGGGAGAATACATCAGCAAGGCATACGCCGCCAAGCCGGCTGCAGAAACCAGGTCATAGGTTCTGCCTATTATCTCGGCTGTAAAAGCAATAAGCAGCATAGCCACTGCTCTTACTACGCTTATTGAAGCACCTGTAAATATAGCATAGATTATAAGCACCACTCCTGAAATTAAAGCCGAGGCAGTAAATCCCAGCCTCGCTTTCTTTCTTAAAAGTGTATAAAGAGCCACCCCAAATATTGCGGCATGCAGTCCGCTTATAGCAAGCAGATGAGCTATTCCGTTTTTTCTGTAAAGCTCATATATATCCTCATCAAGTAAATTTTTTTCGCCAAGCAGCGCAGCGGCTGCAAAAGCTGAGGTATCCTGATTAAATATTTTAATAAGAGCTTCCGTTGTGCCGGCTCTGAGATTATATAAGAACTGCAGCGGAAGGTTATAGCCGTGTTTTACAAGTGAAAGTTTTTTGGCTGATATAAAAAATCTTATTCCTAAAGCTCTGTAATAGTACTCTGCATCAAATTCGCCCGGATTTGATGCAGGTTTTACAGTCTTTATCCTTCCCGATACTCTGATGCCATTTCCTATTTTTATTTCCTTAGCAGCGGCTACATCAGCATAAATTATAATGCAGCCCATAGTGAGCCTGAGCTTTTCTCCCTTTTGGCTTATATGACTTACACTGCCTTCAAGAGTAATCTCAGAATTATTATTCCTTTTATCAACAGCTTTATTTGTCATAAGCTTTTCTATATATAAAGCCTGTGGATTATTAAGATACAGATAATTCTCAATATTTATCCGCAAAAAAGACAGCGTGAATACTGTTGAAAATATTATAATATATTTAAAATTGTTTTTACTTAATTTTTTAAATTTATAATGTATTAAAAACAATATCAGCAGTATAATCAATAATACCGCTGTGCCCTTCCATGCAAATTTTAATCCGTAGAGCTCTCCAAGCACGCAGGCAGTTAAAATCAGCAGCCAGGGTCGTTTCATTTACCTCTCCATCTCTTACATTATTTATTTTCACTGTTTTTTATATAATTAAGATTCATTTCAAACACCGTGTTTAAGCTTACCACATCTCTCAGCATAATATCCTGCTTTCCGTTAATAGTTATTTGAACCCGGTTGACATTCTGAAGCTCACACAAGGTATTTACTACCGAGTATATACTTACGTAAACATCTTCTCCGGGAATAGCCTCTAAAAAGCCTGCATCAAAATTCACATAGCATATATTATCATTTACCGAAACTCCGAGCAGTCTTGTATTGTCTGGAACAGTCTGCTTAAGCCCCGACATCTTGGTACCCTGCATAAGCTGTTCCAGTACAAGCCTTTCCATCGCAATATTTGAATTATACCTTACTTCTCTTTTCAAGGGTACCAGCTTTTTGCCCTCCTCATCCGCAAAATACAGCAGTATTTCAGTTTCCTCATACGAATTTATATCTGAAATACCGTCTATAAAATCATTGGAAGATATGAGTCCCAGCGGTTTGCCGCTTGTATCCGTCATCTGTCTTTCACCGGAATTAATACTTATAAAATCTATTCCTTCTATCTGAGTCAGCGTCTTGGTAAGTGCCGCTCTGCATAATATCTCCCTTGCAGGCTTCATAAGTGCATAATTTGAATCAAAATCAAGGTAGAGTACATTGCCTTCAATTCTGCAGCCCTTATAGGTCACCTTATCTCCAAGTATCTGCCCCGCTTCCACATCCTTAGGCACCTCTATAAGCCTGCTCATAAGCTCTTCGGCAAGTGCATGGCTTTGTTTTGCCTGAGGTGTATACACTACAGAGGTCAATGCATTTGCCGAAGTATTCAGATAATAAATATAATACTGTCCAAACCCGGCTACCGCCTCCTTTTTTTTAGAAGTGCAGCAGGAAAGTGAAAGCGACAGCAGCGATAATATAATTATAATTTTAAATCTATTTTTCATAAATTCGATTTTCTCATTTTTATTAGTAAACTCTTGCTCCCGATGCGAGTTACCCGCTGTCTAAAACCGGCAGGATTCGGTAGCCTTCTTTCAAGCTTCACGCCTTGAAATCAAAAAGGCTGCCTGCATCGGTAATCCGCAGTTATTTAATGTAGTTAAGCGGTATCCTTACTGTAAATACCGAGCCTTCTCCCTCTTTTCCGCTTACCTTTATCATACCCTTATGGCGCATAATAATGCTTTTAGTAATTGACAGCCCCAGTCCTGTTCCGCCGGTTTCCCTTGACCTGGCTTTGTCTATGCGGTAAAACCTCTCAAATATAGTTTCCCTGAATTCTTCTGCAATTCCCACTCCTGAGTCTATTACTTTAATATAGAAAAACTTGTGATCAGCATCAAGCGTTACTCTGACCCAGCCCCCTTCTTTATTATATTTAATCGCATTTTCAACCAGATTATTAAGGGCAAGTGAAAGCTTGGTTTCATCTACCTCAGCCTTTACTTCCCGTGCGGTTTCAAGGATTATATCTATCTTTCTAAGTGCCGCTATAGGCTTAAGCCTTTTAAGAGTCTGCTTTATCAGAAGATTTATATCAGTCTGCTCAATATTCAGCTTTGTAGCTGATTTATCCAGCTTTACCAGTGCAAGCAAATCGTCTATTATTTTTGATTCCCTGTCAACCTCGTTTGAAATATCATTCATAAATTCCTTATACAAATCTACAGGTGCTTCCTCCATAGACATAATTGAGTCTGCCAGCACCCTCATCGAAGTAATCGGAGTTTTAAGCTCATGTGAAACATTTGCTACAAAATCCTCTCTTGACTGGTCCACCGCCTTAAGCTTGGAAAGTGTGGAGTTGATAGTTGATGAAATCTCCCTCGTGATCGTATAAGTATTTTCATTTACCTTGTCATAGAGGTCTCCGGCGGAAATTTTGGCAAGTGAATTTCCCAGATTGACAAAGGGGCGTACTATTATGTTGGCAATCACTATAGAAAGCACTAAAAATACCGGAATTGCGGCACTGAATAAGGCTATAGTCTTTGAGCGGGTATCTTTTAAAATATTGGCAAGGCTTTCCGTTGAGGCTGTTATCAGCATCACTCCTTCGATTTTGTCCTCTTCTGTAAGAGAATATATAGGAAAAGTCTGGATTATAAATCTCTTTTCACTATTATAATTATTGGAGCTTTCTCCCTCAAAGCATTTTATAATTTCTTCTGCAACATTGAGCTTCCCCTCCGCAAGGTTAAAAGTGTCCTTAATAATTCTGAAATCACTGTTTGTAATAACTATCCTGCCGTCATAAATACTGGCAAAATTATCTATCTCATTCTCCACTGATTCATTTTTTTCGTTTTCTTCAGCATCCAGATACAGATTTTTGCTTATCTTGTTTGCCAGTATCAGCCCGTTGCTCTTAAGCTCTATGCGTCTTGCTTCCACCGCACTCTGCATAAAGGTTCCCATAAGCACCGCTTTTTGTGCCAGTGTCGGCACTACAGTTATAATCATAAAAATTATAATTAATAACAGCCTCAGATGTACAGGAGGCAGTTTAAATTTTTTTTTCGGATTTATATCAGGCTTCATATTTTTGAGCTGCTGCAAGTGCAAGTGTTCCCGGACCGACATGCGTACATATAGAAAGTGAAAGCTCCTGTATTTTTATTTCATGCTTATCCGGTGATAAATTAAAAAACTCATATACCTCCTGCCTGAATTCTTCAGCAAGCTCATTCTCGTCGGCATGTGCTATGTATAGAGTAGTTTTATCAGCTTTATTATCAGAAAATCTTTCAGCAAAATCTTTTTTAAGTGCATTCAGCATTACGCTTTTTGCCTGCTTCATAGTCCTTACCTTGGCAAAAGCATCAAGCTTATCTCCCTGTATTGTAAGTACCGGCTTGATTTTAAAAAGTGTGCCGAGTGCGGCTGCCGCCGGAGTGATTCTGCCTCCCTTTTTAAGATATTTCAAGGTATCTACAGTAAGATAAATCACTGAATTAAAAGCACTTTCTTCAAGAGCCCTTGTAATGGCTTCGGCACTCATTCCTGAATCTGACATATTTTTGGCATCAATCACTGAAGCATACTGTGTAACTGAAATTCTTTTATTATCAGCTACATACACCCTTCCCTTATACTCTCCTTCATCAGCAAGCATTTTTGCGGTTTCGTAAGTTCCTGAAAGTCCTGAAGACATCGGTATGTAGACCAGATTTTCATTTTCTTTTAAGATATTATCCCAAAAATCACATATCTGTCCCGGCGAAGGCTGAGAAGTCCTTATATCCTCATCAGCTCTCAGCTTGGCAAAAAATTCTTCGCTGCTTAAATCAACTCCCTCAAAAAATTCATTTTCCGATATTGAAAAAGGCATAGGCAAAAGATATACTCCAAGCCCGGCTCCCTCCTCCCTTTTCAATCCGCTGTTTGTATCTGTCGCAATCGCAGTCTTCACGCTTATCTCCTATTATACTTATTTTTCTTTTCCATTCCAGCAATAGGTGCATAGCCTGCACTCAGGCAAGCCTATTGATTTAATTAAATCATCAAGTCTTTGATATTTTAAAGTGGTAAAATTCTGCTCCTTTTTAATTTCTTCAACCATTTCCTTGTGATTTTTGCTGTCCGGGTCGGCATAGTCCTTTAAGAGCTCCTCAGAAGCCTCCTCTCCCTCTCTTTCTCTTATCACCCGCCTTGCTATTAAATCATAAGCCGAGGTGGAGCGAGAGAAGTTCAGATATTTGCAGGCAAACATTACCGGAGGACAGGCAGGCCTTACATGCACGTTTTTCGCCCCGCTGTGATACAGAAAATCTGTAGTTTCCCTGAGCTGAGTTCCCCTTACTATCGAATCATCAATCAAAAGCAGATTTTTACCTCTGATCAGAGCTTCAACAGGTATGAGCTTCATTCTTGCCACCAGCTTTCTTTGGTCCTGCTGTGTAGGCATAAATGACCTCGGCCAGGTAGGTGTATATTTTATAAAGGGTCTTGCAAAGGGTATTCCTGATTCATTTGCATAGCCTATGGCATGTGCAGTCCCCGAATCCGGAACTCCTGCAATTATGTCGGCTGAAGCATCATCTCTTTTCGCAAGCAGGCTTCCGCAGTCATAGCGCATCCGCTCAACATTCCTGCCTTCATACGAGGCTGTAGGATAGCCGTAGTATACCCATAGAAAAGCACAGATACTCATAGCCTCTTGGGCAGGTGTTATATCTCTGACTCCATCAGGACTTATAAACACCACTTCGGAGGCTCCGAGCTCACGGCAGAAAGTATAGCCCAGATTCAAATAAGCATGATTTTCAAAGGTTATACAGTAGGCGGTCTGCTTTTTTCCTATAATAAGAGGAGTTCTGCCGTACCGATCTCTTGCCGCATAGATTCCGGTATGAGTCATAAGCAGTATGCTCATAGAGCCCTCTATGACCTTCTTTGCATACTCTATCCCCTCCTCTATACTCGGCTTTCTGTTTATAAGTGCCGCTACCAGCTCTGTAGCATTTATTCTCCCTCCGCTTTGCTCAAGAAAATGTGTCATGCCCTCTTTATACAGTTTCTCTACTATGCCGTCTTTATTTGATATTTTTCCTACAGTAGTAATTGCAAAGCTTCCTAAATGTGACTGTATCAGTAAGGGCTGAGGGTCTTCATCTGAGATGCAGCCTATCCCGAGATGTCCATGCATATCTCCTACGTCATATTCAAACTTAGTTCTGAAAGGAGAATTTTCTATATTATGTATGACTCTGTTAAAGTGCTGCCCGTCAGACACAGTCATACCCCCTCTTTTTGTACCAAGATGTGAATGATAATCAACACCGAAAAACAAATCCATTACACAGCTGTCCTGAGCTGCTACGCCGAATATACCTCCCATTGTATTACCTTACCTTTAAAAATTATATAAAAAGTGATTTAGTTTTATCTACAATGCTCTCAACTGTAAAACCAAAATGTTTAAAAAGCTTATCATGAGGCGCACTTGCCCCAAAAGTATTCATGCCTATTACAATTCCGTCAAGCCCTGCATACTTCTCCCAGCCAAAGGAAGACAGCGCTTCTATGGCAACTCTTTTCCTTACCCCTGCAGGTAAGATTTTTTCTTTATACTCATTGTCCTGACAGTCAAATATATCGCTGCAGGGCATGCTTACCACCCTCGCAGCTATTCCTTCCTTATACAGCTCTTCAGCTGCCAGTACTGCAAGACTTACTTCCGAGCCTGAGGCTATCAATATAACATCAGGCAGGGCTTTAGCCGACTCCTTAACTATATAGCCACCCCTGAGCGCTTCCTTTGAGCTTCCCTCAAGCTGAGGGAGATTCTGCCTGCTCAATATAACAGCGGTAGGAGTGTGCTTTGAGGTCACTGCACTATACCAGGCCGCAATAGTTTCTCGGGCATCTGCCGGTCTGAAGGCATTGAAATTCGGCATTGCTCTGAGCATGGCAAGCTGCTCCACAGGCTCATGTGTAGGTCCGTCCTCTCCGACACCTATTGAATCATGGGTAAATACAAATACCGAAGGAATGGTCATAAGTGAGGCAAGCCTCAGCATAGGCTTGGTATAATCAGCAAACACAAAAAAGGTGGCGCAGTAGGGTCTTAATCCTCCATGCAGAAGAATACCGTTTGTTTCACCTGCCATAGCAAGCTCCCTGACTCCAAAGTGAATATTTCTTCCCTGATAATTTTCTGCAGTAAAATCTCCCTCCTCACTCATATAGGATTTATTTGAAGGAGCGAGGTCAGCCGAGCCTCCTATCAGATTAGGCATTATAGCTTTAAGCCTGTTAATCACGATGCCCGATATATTTCTTGTAGCCTGAGGCTTATCTTCATATTCCCAAAATTCAGCTGTATCAAGCTTATCTGTATCAGGTTCAGAATGAAATTTATCCCAGAGTCGGCGTTTATCAGGATATTTTTCTGAATATTTTTCAAATAAAGCCCTCCACTCTTTTTCCGCTTCCGATTTAACTTCACTTAATTTTTTATAATGCTCATATACCTCCTCCGGCACAATGAAGCTTTCTTTTATATCCCAATCAAGATTTTTTCTTAAATCCTCAATATTTTCAGTTCCCAGAGGTTCTCCGTGAGCACTGGCTTTGCCTTGTTTTGCACTGCAGCCAAAGCCTATTACCGTATTTATTTTTATAAATGAAGGGCGTGTTTTATCTGCCTTTGCCTGCTTTAAAGCCTCGCCTACAGCCAAAAGGTCATTGCCGTCCTCCACCTCAAGAGTCTGAAAGCCGAAGGCTTCCATACGCTGCATAACATTTTCAGTAAAGGCAATATCAGTTGTGCCCTCTATAGTTATATTATTAGAATCATAAATAACTATCAGCTTATGCAGTCCGAGTGTACCTGCATGCGAAAATGCCTCAGAGCTTATGCCCTCCATAAGGCAGCCGTCCCCTCCAAGTACATAGGTATAGTGGTCCACTATATTAAAATCTTTTTCATTAAATATTGCTCCCAGATGTGCCTCAGCCATTGCCATACCCACAGCCATTGCCATGCCTGCACCAAGAGGTCCTGTAGTCGCCTCTACTCCTATTGTATGTCCATATTCAGGATGTCCCGGGGTAAGTGAATTAAGTTGTCTGAAATTTTTGAGATCCTCAATGGAAAGGTTTCCATAACCAAAAAGATGAAAAAGTGAATATAAGAGCATCGAGCCGTGACCGCCTGAGAGTATAAACCTGTCTCTGTCCTCCCATTTCGGATTCTGCGGATTATGTTTCATACAATCAGCCCACAGCTCATACGCTATTGGGGCTGCTCCCAGCGGCAAACCGGGATGCCCTGAATTTGCTCTTTGTATCGCATCAGCTGATAATATTCGTATAGCATTTACTGCTTTTTTCTCAATATTCATTAAAAAACCTCCCTTACTTATACTAAACACATAAGTCTGCGTATGCAGACATTGAAACTTATATAAAACGGCTATAGATTTATAAAGTCTTCTGCCGCTATTATCTTATCATAAAGAAGTGGTTTTGTGTTTATATTTTAAGTATTTTTTTAAATAAAACGAATATAACCGATAAGGTTGCTCAGGCCTTATCGGTTATATCCAAAAGTAAGAGGAAATTTCAATATGTGTAACACTGTATATATCTTAAATTTAGACCTTGTCTAAATGAAAGACCGTATTAATTATAGCACCTTTTATTTGTTCTGCGTCGAATAATAATCAGGTGTGTAAGTAGAGTGAACTGCTCATTGTCTAAAGCCAACGGGCTTCCTGCTTCACAGACTTCGTAGCCTACTATCTCCACAGGCGTTTATTCGGACAGTCCCTGCCCTATAACTAAGAATATAGCACAAGCTCTAATCTGGTTGTAAAACTGATTACAGCTTTGCAAGTTCTGCACCGGCAGCCTTAAGCTTAGCTTCTGCCTCAGCATCAGGTGCGTTATTTGCTATAACACCCTCTCCGGTAACAAGGCTGGCTCCCTTTGCAGTCATTCTGTCCTGCCAAATCCTCATCCATTCTCCATCGCCCCAGTCATATGAACCAAAGAGAAGAAGTGATTTGCCTGAAACCTTTCCTTCGATTGAAGCTACAAACGGCTCAACCTCTGCATCCTCAAGCTCCTCAGCTCCCATAGCAGGACAGCCTATAGCGAATCCCGGAAGTGCAAGAAGTTCATCCACATTTGCCGAAGAAACCTCTATAAGCTCTGCCTTAGCACCTGCCTCTTCAGCTCCCTGTGCAATCATCTTTGCCATAGCTTCGGTATTTCCGGTCTGGCTCCAGTAAACAATACTAACCTTTTCCATATTCTATTATTCTCCTTTTTGTTTAATTTAAATTGAAAAGTCCTTAACTTTCCCTGCTTAAAAAGGTGCTTTTATATATAGCGATGCCACAACTGATATTTATTAGTAGCATCTATTATGTTGACAAAAGAATTTATGCGGCAATCTCATAAAGAGTTCTGCCAGCCAGCCATTCACTCACGGCTCTTTCTCTTGCTCTGTCAAAGTCTGCAAAGAGCTTTAATGTGGCTTCTAAATCATCATAAACTTTCCAATATCCGCTAAACAGGAAATTCTGTCCCCCGTTCTTTACAAAACCCTTTATATCACATAAGGGATAGCATAAGAACAAACCTATTTCATGAGGAAACAACTCAGCTCTCTTATAAAAGCCGGACATCCTTTTTCTCAGTTTTGAAAAAAATCCTTCCAACCTCTCTCCCTCATAGCCGTACTCTCTTAATAAGGTACTTACCTCTTCTGAGTTAAGGTAATCAAGCAGCTCATTCTTCCTGTATATAAACACAAGGTGCCTGCCTCTTTGGGAATACAGTAAAGCTAAACGAAGCCGTGTCCTTACTGCCAAATCAGCTAAAATCAAAAGCTCTTCATCTCTCACAAAGAACATATTTGACTGTTTGCAGCCTTTAAGCACAAGGGCAGACTGTATTAAAAGTCTAAGCTCTGCTTTTATGTCTTCACTGCCATCTTTAAGTAGTCTTATTACTTTAGCATTCACTGTTTCAGACATCTCGTTTATTCTCTCCTGTTTTTTACCTTTATTGGTTAGGACTCACTAACTATAACACCTAATCCCTAGTTTGTCAATAGGTTTTAAAAACTTTTTTTATTTTTTTATTCTGATTGTACATAATCCTATCGTATTTTACACTGTTTTATATAATTTCGACTTAGGTACTGCTGTATCAGCTGCTTTTATTTTAGTTTAAATACAGTTTTCACAGGCTCATGATCTGAAAATATAAAACCAGTATTCAGATTTTCATAGCTTATCATCTCAATATTTTCAGAAAATATAAACCCGTCGAGAGTTACTGTCTTACTTTCTCCTTCTATAAAAGGCTTTCCGGAATCTCTTGAAGTATTCCTCAGCTTGGATTTTTCAACTTCACCAAGTCTATCCATACCGAAATAAAATCCCTTCGGCACATTGCTTCTTGGAAAAGGATAGGTATAGCTTTCAAAATCTCCCTCGGCATCCTCTGCTGCCTTAAGGTCATGGTTAAAATCTCCTCCGCACAGAACATAATTTCCCTTTTCGTATTCCTGTGCCATATCATTAAAAAGCTTTGAAATCTGTCCCTGTCTGACCTCGTCACTATGTCCATAGGCTGACATGTGAAGATTTATTATAATAAGCTCTTTTCCATTCTCCACAGGCAGTCTTGATATGCTGTAGCATCTGTCAAGGTCTAAAAGCTTTGAAAGAGTTTTTGATATAGGAAAGCTTTTTCTTATAGAAGACTCAATTTTATACAGCGAAAACAAAGCTATTCCCGATTTATTTTTGCCATGAGGCTGGGCAGGCGGATACATTAAAAATGCCGAATCATAATTTTGGGCAAATACTTTATAATAATCAGCAAGCTGCTTACTGAATAAATCAAATTCGTCTACATGATAGCTTCTGGTACCGTCTATATCCACTTCCTGTATAAGTGAGAAATCAGGCTTTTGATTTTTAATAAACTCTGCCGCCCCGACTACTGCACTGACTACACTTGCCTTGCTTTTTGCCCATGAGCTTTTTCCTCCGTCCATAAAAAAGCTGAAATCAGGCGTATAGGCTCCAAAGCCTATATTATAGGTTAAAGCGGTGTATTCTGTATTTATTTTAACCTCATTATAGTCAGCTGAGCCTGCAGCCGGAGATAATACCTCAAGCTCCAGCTTATCAGGCAATCTTTTATAGCTTAATAATACATAGAGTAAATATATTAACACCAGGCTTAAAAATAAGGATATTGTTCTTATAAGTATTTTCATTTATTTAATTTCTTCCTTAAAACATGTTTTATTTGCTGCGTTTTTTTCTGGGCAAGGTTTTGTCTATAAATTTTCCTATCTCCTCTTTAAGTGCATTTCCGCTCTCCTCCCAAAACAGCTTCATAGTTTTTCCTATTATGTCTTCCTTTTGAGAATTTGCACGATTCCATTCTTTAAGTATATTAAAAAGTGCCTCAGGCGATATATTCATAAAATCTCTTGTACTCTTGATATTATTATCCTGTAAAATATCAAAAACAGTATTTATAAACTCTCTTTTTTCATCAGGATTAAGTCTTGCCAGCCAGTTTACGATAGCTTTATTAAGCAGGGTGGCTGCACTGCTGAGCTCCTTAGCCCTTACAAATTTAGTTCTTTCAAGCTGCCAGTTTCCTGCATCATGCTGAGCCACTCCGCTGCTTGTGCTTTCTACCACTATGGCGGTTTCCTCATGCTCAAGCAGCAGCCCGACTATTGAATCGGCAGGTATTAAAGTCTTTACCTTATCAGCCACAGTTTCATAATCCTCTTTTGGAACCGACTTCCTTGTAAATCCCGGTCCGTCATTGTTAAAAATCTCTTTAATTCTTTTTTTAATCTTGGCTTCACAATAAATCGCAGCATAAATTGCAAGGTTTCCTCCCTTTGAATGACCGCCTACACGCAGCACTCCATCTTTTTCCTCAGCGACTTCATTGATATAATCTACCGCCTTTTGCTGTGCCGGAATGCTCTCGGTAAAGCTCATAGCAAAATTTTCTCTCCAGCCTGCTATAGTGCTGTCAGTGCCGCTGTAGGATATATAAAGACTTCCGTCATCAAGCTCCATTGAAATTGCGCTGAACTGTGTATTTTTATCGCTGCTTATTTCTTCCACATAGTTATAGAGCATAATCTCTGAAAATCTGCGGCATTTACGGGCGTTTCTCAGTATTTCAACCGGGGTCAGCAGGTAAACGCCTCTTTTTTCAATTTCTTTTTTCTTAAATGAGCGCAGAAAGATTTTTGCAGCTTCTTTAAGCTTGATTCCTCCCTTTCCTCTTGAAGGTACTATACCTGCAAAATCTATATATGATAATTCTGCAAGTATCACATTATCAACCTCATTAAAAGCATCATTGGTAAATTTTAAATCCCCGCGCCACTTCATATAATCAATTATATTGCTCATTTTAAATCTCCTCATTTAATAATAAATATAAAACGATAACTATAATGATTACAAAACTATCCTCTTTATAAAATCCCTCTGTTTTTATTTATACTATATAGAAAATTGTCGGCAGTCAATGTTTTATTTTTTATTTTTTTCTGATATAATATATTTTGTCTAAAAAAAATAGCGGAAAGGACTTTTATTTCACAATGTATACTATACCACCTAAAATTAATTTAGCCTGTCTTCCTACAAAAATTGAAAAGCTTGAAAAAATTTCAGCAGAATATCATAAAAATATTTACATCAAGCGAGATGACCTCACAGGTATGGAATTATCGGGAAATAAGGTACGTAAGCTCGAATATTCCATAGCGGAGGCTCTGGAGCAGAGAGCAGATACACTTATAACCTGCGGCGCCCTCCAGTCAAACCACTGCAGAGCCACCGCCGCTGCCGCTGCAAAGCTTGGACTGAAGTCGGTTCTCGTGCTTAAGGACGGAGAAAAGCAGCCCCCTGCAGGAAATTACCTGCTTGACAGGATACTTGGTGCCGACATACGCCTTATAAGCCCTGAAAGCTATAAAGATGTTAATCAAATCATGCAGAACATAGCCGGAGAGCTTGCTGCTCAAAACAGAAAGGCGTATATAATTCCTATGGGAGCTTCAAATGCCATAGGTATGTTCGGCTATATAGAAGCGGTTAAAGAAATTTTTATGCAGGAAAAGGAGCTTGGCATACATTTCGATGCAATTATAGATACTGTAGGCTCCACAGGCACCTTTGCAGGTCTTGTACTCGGCAGTATCATCTATAATGCAGGTTATGATATAGTAGGCTTCAGCGTAAGCGAAGACAGGGAGTATTTTCAAAATATAAGCTACGAAAATATAATAGAGTGCTGTAAATACCTTTCAAATAATGAATGCACTCATACTCCTGAAAGTCTTGGAGTAAAAAAAGAAGACCTGAAGATAATAGATTTATACAGGGGAGCGGGCTACGGACTTAACTGTGCCGAAGATTTTGAAGTCATTAAACACCTCGCCAGACAGGAAGGAATATTTGTTGATTCCGTATATACCGGCAAAGCCTTTAAAGGCATGCTCAGCGAAATAAGGTATTCTGAAAGCAAGGCTTCAAAAGCAGAGGATTCCGGTTTTCACGCAGATTTTTCAAAATACGATAATATTCTTTTTATACATACAGGAGGGCTTTTCGGTCTTTTCCCAAAGGCTGAAGAAATGTCAAAATACCTGTAATTCATAGCTGATTGGCACTGTGACTATATTAATATTTTATTGATATGCACTGGTTATATAATATGCCGGTCTTTCCGGCATCATCACTAAATATAAAGGGGTAAATTCAATGGACAAAAAAACTTCAAATGCATTTTCCGAATTTAAAAAAACAAAGGACTTCCTGCTCTGTGTAGATTCAGACGGCTGTGTCATGGATACTATGGATATAAAGCATAAAAAATGCTTCGGTCCATGCTTTGTTGAAGAGTGGGGGCTTGAAAAATATAGGGATGAGATGCTTGAAAGATGGAATGAAATTAATCTCTACTCTATGGATAGAGGAATAAACCGCTATAAAGGGCTTGAAATTATTTTAAATGAAATAAATGATAAATATATCAAGGTTGAGGGACTTGAAGATTTAAGGAACTGGGTTTCAAATACTAAGGAATTTTCCTTTAATACACTCAATGCAGAAATCGAAAAAACCGGCAGCCTCTGTCTAAAAAAAGCTTTTAACTGGTCAAAAATGGTTAATCAGTCAATCCATGAGCTTGATGAAGACGAGCTTCTCCCTTTTGAGGGAGTGCATGATATACTTCTGCCCGCAAAGGCTTTGGCAAATATCGCTATAGTTTCCTCCGCAAATCCTGATGCCGTACATAAGGAATGGACAAAGCACGGTCTGCTTGATGTGGTTGACATACTGCTAGCTCAGGATGCAGGCACCAAATCTGACTGCATCAAAAAGCTTATGGAATTCGGCTATGACAAGAGCAAGGTTTTAATGATAGGCGATGCCCCCGGAGATATGTCAGCTGCAGAGGCAAATGGAGTGTTTTTCTTTCCGGTGCTTGTAGGCAAGGAAAAGGAAAGCTGGGATGAGCTTGGAGAGGTGCTTAAAGCCTTCACTACTACAGGTCTTGATTCCAAGCTTCAAAAGCAGCTTAAAGCTAAGTTTATACAGCACCTTACTAGGTAACAAGCTATTTAATTATTAAAGGGCTCCTCTCGCTGCCTTTTACCAGCCCAGAGAAGCCTCGCCGAAAGGATTTTATTTATGAAACTTGCAAATGCACTTTCAGAAAGAGGCGACCTTCAAAGCCGCCTTTCCGAGCTTCAAATACGTCTTAACAACAATTCCAAGGTTCAGGAGGGTGAAGCTCCGGCTGAGCAGCCTGAAGCCCTTTTTGATGAACTTAATATCATACTGACAAGGCTCGAAGAGCTTATAAAAAAAATAAATCTTACGAATAGCAAAACAACAGTAAACGGCATTTCAATCACTGAGCAGCTTGCACACAGGGATTGTTTGAAAGAGCGGCTTCGCATAATGCGCCAATTTCTTAATAATGCAAGTGATATTGTAGACCGCTATTCACCCAAAGAAATTAAAATACAGCCCACAGTTTCAGTAGCCAAGCTTCAAAAGGAGGTTGATAAAATTTCCAAAGAACTCAGGCAGACTGATGAAAGCATACAGGAATTGAACTGGACTACTGAGCTCATGGAGTAAAACAGACAGATTATTATATCATGCATAAGTCAAGGGGGAAAATATGAGTTTTTGCAAGAATTGTGGAAATCGGCTTAGTGAAAATGCAAATTTCTGTGATGTATGCGGAACGCCAGCAAGGGACAGCAGCCCGCAGTCAGACTACAGAAATAATGCGGATATTCCCGCAGAACAGAGCAATAATTATTTTAATAACGATTTTAATGCAGCTCCTGAAACTGCAGATAATGAAACCTTTTTTCAAAATTCTCAATATCAGTTTGACTCGGAGGAGGATACCGGATTTTTTGCCAAAATTATTTCTAAATTTGAAAATAATAAATTATTTGCAGCTGCTTTAATAATACTGTCCATTGTTCTCATAGGGGCAGTTGCTTTCAGTGCAGTTCATTTTTTGCCGGGCATTGCTTCAAAGCAGGAGGACAGTCCGTTAAATACAGAGGCAGAAAGTGAAAAAGCCGACAAAAAGCCTAAAAAAAGCCGTGCTGCCAGGGACTCGGAGGAATTTACCGAAGCTGAAGATTCCAGTGAAGCTTTGCCACCTTCCTCTACCGCTCCTGAAACTGAAGCTGAAACTTCTGCCGCAATGCAGACAGAGCCTGCGACTTTGCAGCAGCCTCAACCCGCAGCTCCGCAGCAGCCTCAGCCTGCAAATTATAAAACCATGTATGTGGTAAATTGCAGCAAAAACATTACGCTCCGCAGCAGCCCTTCAACTAAGGCTGCCGCAATCCGCCAGATTCCTCTCGGTTCACCGGTATCCTATATTGGAACAGCTGAAAACGGTTTTTATAAGATAACCTACCTCAACGATACCGGCTATGCCTTAGCCTCTTATCTTTCCGAAACCAACTCCGGAGGTTCACCTGCTTACTCATACTCGTCGCCCTCCTATACTAAAACTATGTATGTAGTTAATTGCAGTGAGAGCATCACGCTTCGTACCAGTCCCTCAACAAAGGCTTCTGCAATTCGGCAGATTCCTCTGGGAGCGCCGGTATCCTATTTGGAATCCGCAGACAACGGTTTTTATAAGGTGGTTTATTTAGGCAGCACTGGTTATGCTTTAGCTTCCTATCTTTCCGAAGCCGACCCAGGTGTTTACTCAAACTACGAGCAGTATTATCCTGAAACATTATATGTAGTAAACTGTAAGGAATGGATTACTCTGCGTGCGGCACCGTCTACCAATGCTGCTGAAGTCTGCAAAATTCCCTTAGGTGCGGCGGTTACCTATGTGTCAACAGCTGAAAACGGATTCTACCAAGTTTACTATAATGAATGGGAGGGGTATGCTCTAGCCTATTACTTAAGATAAGGCGACAAGCTGAGGTTTAAAATGAAAAAAATACTGATTCTGGCTGTCACGGCTATATTACTGATTTCTTTTGCTGCCTGCCGAAAAGCTGAAAAGGAAAAAGCTACGATTGCAGCAGCTCCTCCGGCTGAAGAAGAAATCAATACCAATCTGGTACCAAACGATGCTGCCGCAGTAAATCAAAGCTCCAAGATTGAAGCCGAGTCTGCTTCTCAGCCGGCTTTAAGCACTCCTGTGCCGGAGGCAAGCGTCAATTATCTTTTTAATACACGTGAGCTTTATACCTATCAGGATATGGAAGCAGACCTGACAACGCTTAATTCCGTTTATCCCGAGCTGATGCAGCTTCAAAGCATCGCTGTAACTGCTGACGGGCGCAATCTCTATCTGGTTACATTAGGCTCGGCAGATTCTCCAAAAAGCCTGATGATTAATGCAGGTATTCATGCCAGAGAATATATTACCTCCCAGCTTTGTATGATGCAGCTCCATGACCTTTTGCAAAAAGCAAAGGAGCATGAAAGCTACCAGGGGATTGAGGTTGCTGAGCTTTTGAGCACAACCCGTGTTTACTTTGCGCCTATGGTCAATCCTGACGGAGTAAGTATTTCTCAGCTGGGAATGAACGGGATTCAAAAGCCTGAAAATAAGCAGAAAGTTCAGAGTATATATTCATTGGAGAGTCAAAAAGCAGCAGACATGGGAGCTTATCTTCAACAGTGGAAATCAAATTCTCAGGGTGTAGATTTAAACCGCAATTTTGATGCCGACTGGGAAAGCTATAATGATAAGGTAGGGCATCCCTCAGCAGATCACTATAAGGGCAGTGCAGCAGAGGCTGAGATAGAATCAAGAGCACTTGCCGACCTTACCAGAAGGCTTAAATTTACCGAAACCGTAAGCTATCACACTCAGGGAGAGGTAATTTACTGGTATTATAAGCAGGAGGGAGAATTAAAGGCACGAAGTCGGCATATTGCGGAGATTGTACAGTCCTTAACCGGCTATAGGCTCGACTCAAACTACCAAAATCTGGACCCTGCCGGCTATAAGGATTGGGCAATTTCAAAAATGAAAATCCCCAGTCTTACAATAGAATGCGGACATGGTGCAAATCCGGTAGACCCTGCTCAGCTTTCGAGCATTTGGCAGGAAAATAAAAGTATTTGTCCTGCCCTGCTGCTTGATTTATATCAGGTAAATTAAATAAAACATTTTTAACTAAAGTTCTGCATAGAAGAAATTCAGCGATTTAGGGGGGAATACTATGAATTTTTGTAAGCATTGCGGTAATCTGCTTGATGAAAATGCAAGCTTCTGTGATATATGCGGTGAACCGGTGTCTCAGCCCGAAGCCGATAGCAATACCGGATTTTTTTCAAAAATAATATTTGAATTGGAGCGCAATAAAACTTTTGCAGCTGCTTTAGCTGTGCTACTGGCAATCTCTCTGGGAATAGTTACCTTCTGCCTATTACAGGTTTTGTCAAGCTCTGGTTTAAAATCAGCGAAAAAGGATGAAAATTCAACTGCAGCTGAAAAAAGTAAAGATAAAATTAAATCCAATAAGACAGATAACGAGGTTGTAAGTGCTGAAAAATCAGTTATAGCTAAATTTTCTGAAGTCGCCGATTCTAAATCCGAATTTGACAGGCTTCAAACTCGGATGCAGTCCAAAGCTAAGTCTTATCCGGCTGTAAATATGAAGTATATTTCTTCCGACGTATCTGAATATCCTTTGATAAAAATTTATTATCAGCTGATAGATGCGAACGGAAACTCTATTATTTTAAACTCTCCCTCTGCAGCAATTCGTGAATCTGTAGCGGGCGGAGCTTATATAGAAAGAGAAGTAAAACGCATTGAAAAGCTGAAGGGAAATCAAGGGCTTAGTATTGATATTATAGCGGATAAATCCGGCTCAATGGGTACGGACATGCCTAAAGTCCAAAATGTCATGAGTCAGTTTATCAGTAGCTTGGATTACCAAAATGGAGACCAGGCTGAATTATTGGCTTTTGAAGGCAATGTAATGTATATGTGCTCCTACACAAAAAATACCAGCCTTTTAAACAACGGTATTTCAAGTTTATCCGCTTATGGCGATACAGCTCTTTATGATGCCTGTATTGAGGGGATTAGAAACGCCTCCGGGCAGGCCGGAGCAAAATGTGTTATTGTCTTTACTGACGGGCAGGACAATGCCAGCCTGCACAATGCTCAGGAGGTGATAAATTATGCCGTTTCTTCCTCTGTTCCTCTTTATATTATAGGTGCAGGAGATGCAGACAGCTACGGACTCACCGATATTGCAAACCGCACGGGCGGACGTTATTGGAATATTAACGACCTTTATGATATGTCGCAGATTCTTCAAAGTATTTATACAGAGCAAAAAGATTTATACTGCCTGGAATATGTCACAGATACAAATGTAGATGCTTACACACAAAGAACCGCCTCATGTATTATTTTGGATGATAATTATGGCGTACAAAACGAAAGCAGCTTTACTCCAAGCAAAGTCATTCAGCATGCCCAGCATAACAACCGCTATGAGGCTGTAAAAAACGATATATCCTGGATGGACGCAAATACAAATGCTATTCAGCAAGGCGGGCATCTGGTCACTATCACTTCACAGCAAGAAATGAATGATATCATTAATATAGCTCAAGGAGCAGGGCTTAAATATGTATGGATTGGAGGCTATACCATGATAACAAACGGATATTGCTACGGACATTGGATTACCGGAGAGGATTTCAATCAGTATTCTGCCTGGTATCCCGGAGAGCCGTCAAGAAATGACAGAGATGGAACTGAAGAAAAATATCTAATGCTATGGAATGTAGAAGGTAACTGGTCATGGAATGACGAAAGGAATGACCCTGCACATGACCCTAAGTTCACCTATTTTTTAGGAAAAACAGGATACGTTATAGAATATGAAAATTAAAAATAAATTAATTGTTTGCTTATCCAATATATTACTGTTGCTAATCCTCAGCTGCTCCTCCTGTACCCCTAAGCAGAATATAGATGAAAGTAAGTCTGTCAGTCTTTCTTCTAAACCGGAAGCGCGTTTAGAGCAAAAGCACGATCCAAGTGAAACAGCGGCACTTATAGAAACAACATCATTTAAAAATGAGGCTGCCTCTCAACACGAAACTGCACCGGCTTCCGCTGCTGATGCCACAGCAAGCCTCGATGATAAACTATCTCTGCAAATAGAAAAGCAGCTGGCAAGTATGAGTCTTGAAGCTAAGGTCGCACAGTTGTTTTTTGTAACACCTGAATCTTTAACAGGCTATTCAAAAGTAATACAGGCAGGAGAGCAAAGCAGAAAGTCCTTTAAAAAATATCCGGTAGGAGGGCTGATATATTTTTCTCAGAATCTGGAAACTCCGGAGCAGACCAGGTCAATGCTTGAGAACATGCAGAAGATAGCCTTGGATACCAGCGGATTTCCGATATTTCTATCCACTGATGAAGAAGGAGGAGAAGTTGCAAGATTACAGGGAAAGAGCGGATTTGGAATTCCAAAAACTCCTTCTATGAGGGATATAGGAAAAACAAATGATTTATCAGAAGCAAAGCAGGCAGGCTCAACTATCGGAAATTATTTGCAGGATTATGGTTTTAATCTGAATTTTGCACCGGATGCCGACGTACTTACAGAGCCAAAAAACCGGATAATCGGAAGCCGCTCCTTCGGTTCAGAGCCCTCACTGGTTTCAAATATGGCAAAAGCCTACGAAGACGGTTTAAATGAGCAGGGAGTGCTTGGCTGCTACAAGCATTTTCCCGGTCATGGCGGAACACTGGAAGACAGCCATAAAGACTATGCCTTTTCCTATAAAACTTTAGAGGAATTAGAAAATGTAGAGCTTTTTCCTTTTAAGGAAGCTGCAAAAAGGCAAGCTGCCATGATAATGATTTCGCATATTTCCTTGCCTAATGTTCTCGGAGATGATACGCCGGCTTCCTTATCGAAAAAAATAGTTACCGATATATTAAGAGTTGAATACGGCTACCAGGGAATCATTATTACCGATGCATTGGACATGGGCGCAATTCATAAGCATTACAGTACGGAAAAGGCGGTTCAAATGGCCTTCAATGCAGGGGTAGACATGTTTCTGATAGCAGGTGATTTTCGTTCAGCCTACCAGTCACTCTTATCAGATTTTCAAACAGGAAAATTATCTGAAGAACGCTTAGATGAATCTATCAGAAGAATTTTACGAGTTAAGCTTAAGCTTTCATAGCTTTATTGTATGCAAAATACTAATTGGCAAGGTTATACAAAGCGTGTAAAAATCCGCTGTTTATAAAGGTTTTCGATTTTTGAAACACTTTTATATAGCAGCAAAGTTACCATACTGACTAATATGCCGGGCACATACTCTTATAGCAAAATGCATTGCTCAGCAGGTTTACAACGGCAATTTTACTTTTTACATTTACTACCCTTTACAGTTTGTATAGCCGGGGCGGGATTGGGGAAATAAAAATGGTGTTGCAAAATTCAGCGTTTCTGCAATATATAGTTGAATATTTTTTGCTTTCTATACTATATATTATCTGAATCTGCTATTTTGCAACACCACTTTAAATACGGTATTTTAAAAACAGCATCTTAAGCCGAAACTGTCGGCTCCATTAAAAGTATCTCTTCAGTCAAAAATGAGGTGAGCCTGCCTTTTATAAGCTTGTTTTGTCCCTCTGCAAAGTAAGGCACTGCCGCCTTGACGTATTCCTTAGTATGACCTAAAATATATTTTCTGCCGTTAATTTCAACTACTTCTTCACTTAACAGCTCATCAAATTGCCCAAGGCAGTGTTTCCTGAAATCATAAGCCTTTTCTTTATTTATTTTTGCAAGTATGGCTGCACGGACTGATTTTTCTTTTTGAGTCAGCTGATTAGGCAGCTTTGCCGCCTTAGTTCCCTCTCTGACAGAAAAAGGAAATATATGCATTTCATAAAATCCCACTTCATTCACAAAATCTCTGCTTATATTGAATTCTTCCTCACTTTCTCCCGGGAAGCCCACTATAATGTCGGTAGTAATTGCCGGATGTCTATAATACTCTCTTATCAGTTTTACTCCCTTTATAAAATCGTTGCTGTTATACTGCCTGTTCATGCGCTTAAGCACACTGTCACAGCCGCTTTGTAGTGAAAGATGAAAATGCGGGCAAAACTGAGGGATTTGAATCAGTCCCGAAAGAAATTCCCGGCTGATTATCCTTGGCTCTAAAGAGCCTATTCTCAGTCTTTCAACCCCCGGAATTCCGGCAACCGCACTTATAAGCTCCAGCAGCTGCTGCTTTCTGTCCACATCAAGCCCGTACGAAGAAAGATGTATCCCTGTAAGCACCATTTCTTTATAGCCCTTTTTAACAAGTCCGCTTACCTCAGCCAGAATACTTTTAAGCTCCCTGCTCCTTATCCTGCCTCTCGTATAAGGTATAATACAGTAGGTACAAAACTGATTGCAGCCATCCTGTACTTTTATGAAGGCTCTTGTATGCCTGCCAAGCTTTGATACTCCGAAGTCTTCATACTCACAGCTTTTATTTATATCTATAACATTGCTCAAAACCCTTCTTTCGATATTTTCAGATTTTTTGCTGTAAGCAGCAAGCTCATCCGAGTTTTCTTTTATGGCTTCTTCAATGACCTGATGCTCCAGCTTATTTAGTTTTATTACTTCATCAAAATATTTATTTATAATTATGGCTATATCTTTCTTTTTATTATTCCCGACTATTATATCTATATTGCAGTCTTGCTTTATCTTTTCAGCTCCTGACTGTACATAGCAGCCCGCAGCTACTACCACGGAATCAGGATTTTCTTTTTTAGCTCTGTGTAAAATCTGCCGTGATTTTCTGTCGGCAATATTTGTTACTGAGCAGGTATTAATTATATATACATCAGCATTTTCATTAAAATTTACAAGCTCATAACCTGCTTCACTCATAAGCCTCTGCATAGCCTCTGTTTCGTATATATTTACTTTACACCCAAGCGTGTGAAAAGCAACTTTTCTCATAAAATCTCCTTGACTTTAATTCAATTTCTATGTAGGATATATTCAGATAAGTGCTTTAAGCACTTTACTAATATTTGTATTATAATGTCATTCACAAAGGAGGAATATTTATGAAAACCATTCGTATTTCATTAAACACCATTGATAAGGTTAAAGCATTTGTAAATGACCTTTCAAAGTTTGATGTTGATTTTGACCTAGTTTCAGGCAGATATGTAATTGATGCTAAATCAATCATGGGTATATTCAGTCTTGACCTTTCAAAGCCTATTGATTTAAATATACATGCTGATAATGAAGCAGAGCAGATTGTTGAAGCCTTAAAATCCTACATCGTTGATTAATTTATGATTTGTAATCATAAAAATTTTTTATTTGTATTATTTTAGAAGCTGCTGCAATAAGAACAGAATTTACAGAGTCACAATTTTGTAATCCTTTTCTTTAATGCAGCAGCCTTTTTATATGATTAATTAAATTCTGTTATTTCGCATCGCATAAAATTCTCTCTTTGCCAGCTATCGCAATTTTTACAAGCTCATCTATCTTTTCAGCAAGCAGACCTTCCGAGGCGATTATTTGATTAAGCTCAGGCTTAGTCACCGGATGCTTTGCTACAAAGATTGTACAGCAGTCCTCATAAGGCTGTATTGAAGTTTCAAATGTGCCTATCCTCTGCGCTATAGCTATAATTTCCTGTTTATCAAAGCCTATGAGCGGTCTGAATACCGGCATCCTGCATACATTGTCGGTGACTGCAAGAGAATGTACTGTCTGGCTTGCCACCTGACCTACGCTCTCTCCGGTTATCAGCGCTAAATCTCCGTGAGTTTCAGCTATTGTCTGCGCAATTTTCATCATATAGCGCCTCATAATTATAGTTATCTCCTCATGAGGGCATTTCTCATATATGTATAATTGTATATCCGTAAAATTAATTATATTCAAATTTATAGGTCCTGCATAGCGTGCTGTGATACCGGCAAGCTCAATAACCTTCTGCTTAGCTCTTTCTGAGGTATAGGGCGGAGCATGAAAATACACCGCTTCTATTTTAACTCCTCTCTTTGCTATCATATAGCCTGCTACCGGAGAGTCTATCCCTCCGGATAAAAGCAGCATCGCTTTGCCGTTAGTCCCTACCGGCATTCCTCCCGGACCCGGGATTGACAGAGAATATATATTTATATGATTCCTTATCTCAACCTTTAATAATACCTCAGGCTTATGCACATCCACTCTGAGCTCATTAAAAGCTTCAAGAATAGCCTCTCCAAGCAGTGCATTGATCTGCTCCGAGGTTTTAGCATAGCTTTTATCCGCCCGCCTTGTATCAACCTTAAAGCTCAATCTCTTATCAGGATAAGCCTTGTCAAAGTATGCTACTGCCGATTTCTTAAGATTATCAAAATCCTTTGATTCTATTCTTACTACAGGGCAGACTGCGACTATGCCGAAAACTTTGCAAAGTGCAGCAATTACTTCATCCTCATCATAATCCTTAGCTGCATCCACATATATTCTTCCAAGCTCTTTGCTTACAGTAAACTCACCCGAAATCGTTCTTAAGGCGAGCCTTATCTGTTTCATAAGTGCATCTTCAAATTTATATCTGTTCTTTCCCTTGACCCCTATTTCCCCATACTTAATTAAAAATGATTTATACTTCATAAATTACAGCCTTTCTTTTGCAGCACTCTTGTGACAGACAAGTGAGCAATTTTTCTTACACATAAACAGCACAGACCTTCTCAATCCGCTTCGCCGCTTTCTTATATAGATATAACTACTTGAATCTTCTAAGCACCGGAAGCATTTCATTAAGCCTTTCTAAAAAATAATCCGCCTCATGCATTGTATTATATTCAGAAAATGACAGCCTTATAGTTGAAGCAGCCGCTTCATCAGTAAGCCCTATGCCTTTTAAGGTACCTGATATCCCCGGGTGGTTTGAAGAACAGGCTGAGCCGCTTGCGACATAGATGCCCTCGGCTTCAAGCGCATGCAAAAGCACCTCGCCTCTTATACCCTTTACAGTTACGCTGAGCACGTGAGGAGCACTTAACAGTCCCCTCTGAGAATTAATGCTTACTCCCTCTGTATTTTCAAGCCCGCTTATGATATGGTCCTTAATCTCTGCAACTTTTTTTACCTTATTGTCAAAATTCTCATAAGCTTCAGAAGCAGCCTTTCCCATACCTGCGATGCCCGGTATATTAAGAGTTCCGCTTCTCAACCCCCTTTGCTGACCTCCTCCAAACACTACAGGCTTTATTTTTATTTTTTCATTTACATATAAAAATCCTACTCCTTTTGGAGCATGAAGCTTATGCCCGCTTACGCTTAACAGGTCAATCCCCGATTTTTTAGGATATATCCTATATTTTCCATACGCCTGTATTGCATCAACATGGAATATAATCTGAGGGTTTATGCTTTTTATAAGTGCTGCAATCTCATCAACAGGCTCCACCGCTCCCATTTCATTATTTACAAGCATTGCAGAAATCAGAACAGTGTCTTTTCTTATGGTGTTTTTCAGCTCCTCAAGACTGATGTGACCCAAGCTGTCCGCCGGCAGTATACTGATTTCAAAACCCTCTTCTTTTAAATAGGCAAGCGGCTCATAAACAGCTGGGTGCTCTATTGAGGTGCTTATAATATGCCTTCCTGACCTTTGATAGGCTCTGGCAGCCCCTATAAGAGCCATATTGTTTGACTCCGTGCCGCCTGAGGTAAATACTATTTCTTTAGGATTTACCTTTAAGGTTTTTGACACCGCCTGTGCCGCCTCCTTATAATAATTTTCAGCCTCCACACCCATTACATGCCTGGCTGAGGGATTGGCATAATCTTCTTCCATAGTTTTTTTCATCACCTCTATTACCGAGGGGCTGACCTTGGTTGAAGCCGCATTATCAAAATAAACTCTCATAATCTAATTCCCTTATATTTTTTATTGTTAAAATTTTAGCTGTCCAAATAAAGCATTAAAGCCGAAAGTATTGCAAAGCCGGCAGTTTCAGTCCTCAGTATGCGCCTGCCAAGCATTACGGAAGTAAAGCCTTCAGAAACCGCCTCTTTAATTTCATTTTCTTCAAAGCCGCCCTCAGGACCTATGCAGATGGCAATGTCTTCTCCCGGCAGCAGTTTTTCTAAAAAACCCTTAAGCCTTCCCTGCTCTTTTTCAAGCTCATAGGGTATCAGCTTATGTTTAAAGCCTTTAGTATACTCAAGAAGCCTTTTAAAATCAAGAGGCTTGGCTACCCTGGGTATAATCTTTCTTTTAGATTGCTGAGCAGCACTTTTTGCTATTGTGTTCCATCTTTGAAGCTTTAATGCAGTTTTTTTGGCATCAAGCCTTACAACTACTCTATTTGTAATAACAGGCACTATCTCACTTACGCCAAGCTCTACCGCTTTTTGTATTATAAGCTCCATTTTATCAGACTTCGGGAGTGCCTGAAACAGCACTATCCTGTTATTAAGCTCCCTCACGTCGTTATTTTCCTCTTTGATTTCCAGATAGATGCAGTCCTTTTCCACTCTCTCTATGCTGCATAGATAATCCCAGTCATTCCCTGTACTGACAAGCAGCCTTTCTCCCTCTTTCATACGCAGGACCTTTGAAATATGTCTTGCATCCCCGCCTTTTATTACCACTTTATTTTCCCTGATGTCTTCCGGATTTATAAAAAAATGCTGCATAAAAATTTTATACAGTAGAATAAAGCGGATAGCTGCAATCCGCTTTATTGTTTGTTTCATTTAAGATTATTTATTGGCATTATTATTTCAGCCTTTGAGTTCTTCTTGCACAAACTGCCACCCATTCTCCGTCACTTAATACCTCTATAAGCTCCAGATAAGGATTTTTCTCTACTGCCAGTCTTACCTCCTCTGCTTTTGTATCAATAATTCCCGAAGCAATAAATATCGCTCCGTCCTTTAAATGTCTTGTAATTTCTTTCTGCAAAAGCACTATTACCGGTGCAAGAATATTTGCTACCGCTATATCATACCTGTTTTCTCCGACTTCCCTTTGAAGCTCCCTGTCTTCCAGCAGATTCCCGCATATAAATTTCATCCTTGAGGCGGCAATGCCATTTGCTGCCATATTTTCTTTAACGCAGTCTTCTACATTTTTATCTATGTCTACAGCACAGACCTTAGCCGCACCAAGCTTTAGTGCAATAATTCCAAGGATGCCGCTGCCCGTTCCTACATCAAGGATTTCAAGAGCTTTTTCTCTCTCTTTTAATAAGGTATTTTTTCCCTTGCCTTGCTTAAGCTCTTTATTTTTAATTCCGCTTATATATTTTCTTAAAAGCTTGATACAAAGCTTGGTAGTTTCATGTGAGCCTGTACCAAATGCAGTTCCGGGGTCTATTTCAACCATAGCTGTATATTGCATATCTTTAGGAATTTTTTCCCAAGTGGGTTTAATAAGTATATCTTCTACCTTAAAAGGCTTAAAAAACTGCTTCCAGTTATTCAGCCAGTCTTTATCTTCGGTTTCATCCTCTATAATTATACAGGAACCAATATCGCTGAATACATTAAGCTCCATAAGCTCTTCATTCACCTGCTGCAATATAGCCTCATTACTCTTATCCTCTTTAAATTCGAGGTAAAAGCTGACCTTAGCTTTTCCCTCATCCTCCGGGAGCTTGGGAAGTATATCTATAAACATTCCGCTGGTTTCATCTTCTGTAAGCGGAACAAAGTCTTCTATCTCAATCCCTTCTATACCTATATCATTTAAAACCGCACTTATCATATCAACTGCATCTGTTCTGGTCATTATAGTGTATTTTTTCCATTTCATAAATTTAAACCTTTCGGTGCTGAATATTTTAGGGGCTATTCTTATGTATTATAGCATATTTTATGCAGGCACATTTGTCAATATTATAGTGAGACACAAAAATACAGCAGCAGAATTTTACTCCCGCCACTGCATTTTAAAAATATTAATTAAATTTTGCTCCCGCTCCTCTTAAAACGTGCTTTGCAAGCACTGAAGTAGTTATGCTTCCAACTCCTCTGGGTACAGGACTTATATATAAAGCCTTTTTCTCCACCTCGTCATAGTCAACATCTCCGCAGAGAACTCCATTCTCGTCTACATTAATGCCGACATCGACTACAATCGCTCCTTCTGAAACCATATCGGCAGTAACCATTCTTGCCTTTCCGGCGGCAGCAATTAAAATTTCGGCACTGCGGCAGGTTCCTGCGAGGTCTTTGGTTCTTGTATGACACATGGTCACTGTGGCATTACGCTTTAGTAAAAGCATGGCAAGCGGCTTTCCCACCACCATACTTCTTCCCACAAGAGTAACTCTTTTGCCTGTAAGCTCAATTTTATAATAATCAAGCATTTCAATCACTGCCTGAGCTGTACATGGAGGGTATCCACTTAAATCTCCGGAGAATACCTTCGCTATATTAACATCGCACATGCAGTCAGAATCTTTTTCAGGGCTGATCACTGAAAGCACAGCACCTTCGTCAAGATGCTTCGGCAGAGGTCTGAACATCAAAATTCCATGTACTTTTTTGTCTGAATTTATTTTATTGAATTCAGCTTCAAAATCCTGCTGCGAAACATCCTGAGCAAGCTCATGCACTTCGCATTCTATACCTATGTCAGCCATTTTCTTAACTGCACCCTTTTCATAGGCTAAATCATCTGCTCTGCTTCCCACTCTCAATATAGCAAGCTTTGGAGAAACTCCTCCTGCCTTAAGCTCTGAAACCTTTTTTACCATTTCCTCCTTCATAGCCGCAGCTACTTCGGAGCCTTTCATAACTGTTGACATCCTACCTCCTAAGACGGTCTTATTTTCTGCATCACAGCAGCAAATACCTTTTCTCTAATCTGGCTGCCTTCTTTTAATATGGCATCAGTCCTGTCATTAAGCTCCTTTTTATGTGCTTCATCCTTCATGAGCTTAGTATTTATAAAGATATTTAATGAAGCTCCCTCAAGTGCCGCCTGTGCAAACACTATGCCTACACCGACATCGCTTATGACTAAGGCACTGCCCTTTTGTCCCATTATATCAAGAAGCTTCATAGCCTTAAGTGTAGTTTCCATTATATTCATGGGAACCAGGCTTGCCTTGTAAAGAGCCTCCTCGAGCACCTTTTCCTTATGCTCCTGCTGCTCCTTAGTATCCTTTGGAAGTCCGTATGCCTTTGACAGCGGCTCAAACACCTCAGCATCATCATCAGTAAGCTTTATCATATCCTGCATAAGAGATTTTAAGCTTTCTCTTGCTGCTTTAACTTCTTCTTCCACCTCGGCATACTTCTTTTTGCCTACAGTGAGATTCGCCACCATCATTCCAAGTGCACAGGCAAAAGCTCCTACTGCCGCACAGGCACCGCCTCCTCCCGGCACCGGCTGGGAGGAGGACAGGGCTTCCAGAAATTCAGTAGTTTTCTTTTCAAGCATCATATAAAATTGCCCTCATATTAATTATTTAATATTTAGAATAATCCTGAGATTACACCGTCATCATTAACATCAATCTTTTCAGCAGCCGGTACCTTAGGAAGTCCCGGCATCTTCATAATATCACCGGTAAGTGCAACTACAAAGCCTGCTCCTGCTGAAGGTGTAACATCCCTTATAGAAATCTTAAATCCTGTAGGTCTTCCAAGAACCTTGGCATCATCAGTGAGTGAATACTGGTTTTTAGCTATACAGATAGGCACATTGCCAAGTCCTATAGCTTCAAGATTCTTAATTTCCTTGCTCGCCTTTGCTGAAAAATCAACGCCGTCAGCGCCATATACTTTCTTTGCAATAGCTTCTATCTTCTCTTTAATAGGAGCATTTACATCATATACGTACTCCATAGTGCTTTCGCCCTTAGCAAGCTCTATAACCTCCTGTGCAAGCTCCTTGCCGCCTTCGCCTCCTTTAGCCCACACATCTGAAAGTGCTACATTTACTCCGTACTCTTTGCATTTCTTTCTTACAAGCTCAACCTCTGCCTCTGTATCTGTCGGGAACTTATTAATTGCCACAACAGCCGGAAGCTTATATACCTTTGTAATATTTTCAATATGCTTTAAGAGGTTTGGAAGTCCCTTTTCAAGTGCTTCAAGATTTTCTGCCTGAAGCTCTTCTTTTGCAATTCCGCCGTTATATTTCAATGCTCTTATTGTAGCTACCAGAACTACTGCGTTTGGACGAAGTCCCGACATGCGGCATTTGATGTCTATAAACTTCTCTGCACCGAGGTCAGCACCGAAGCCTGCTTCTGTAATCATATAGTCTGCAAGCTTCATTCCCATTTTTGTAGCTATAACACTGTTGCAGCCGTGTGCTATATTGGCAAACGGTCCGCCGTGTATAAATGCTGGTGTTCCCTCAAGAGTCTGAACAAGGTTCGGCTTGAGAGTATCCTTAAGCAGTGCGGCAACTGCTCCCTGTGCATTCAAATCACCTGCTCTTACAGGCTCTCCGCTTCTTGAATAGGCTACTATGATGTTTGCGATTTTTGCTTTAAGGTCGCTTATATCATTTGCAAGGCAGAATGCAGCCATTACCTCTGATGCGGCAGTTATATCAAAGCCGTCCTGTCTTGTAACGCCGTCAGGCTTTTCTCCAAGTCCGTCAACAATACGGCGAAGCTGACGGTCATTCATATCTATACATCTTCTCCAGGTAATTCTTTTAAGGTCTACATCGAGCTTATTGCCCTGTTGAATATGATTGTCAAGAAGTGCGGCTATCAGGTTATTTGCTGCACTGATAGCATGAAGGTCGCCTGTAAAATGAAGGTTGATGTCTTCCATAGGAACTACCTGTGCATATCCGCCGCCTGCTGCTCCGCCCTTTACACCAAATACCGGTCCGAGTGATGGTTCTCTGATTGCAACCATTGTCTTCTTGCCAAGGAGGTTCAATGCATCTGCAAGCCCTATCGTAGTGGTAGTCTTTCCCTCTCCTGCCGGAGTCGGATTAATTGCCGTCACCAGAATAAGCTTTGCATCCGGCTTTTTAACAAGCTCATCCTTATAATAACGATAGTCTATCTTTGCCTTATATTTTCCGTAGTTTTCTACGTATTTATCAGGAATTCCCACATAGCCGGCAATCTCATTAATTGACTTAACCTTTGCTTCCTGGGCTATTTCAATATCACTTTTAAATCCCATCTCTGTTCACCTCATACCTCCCTTAGAGATACCCTTTCATTTTTTATTATTTCTTTTTTGGCACTGAATGTATTGCCTCTCCAAATACATCCTCAAGTGCTTCACCCACAGCCTCATTATAGGTAGGATGAGCCCTCATAGCCTTTAAAAGCTGCTCAACGGTAAGTCTGTTTGCAACTGCCGTTCCGAACTCTCCTATCATATCTGTAGCCCTTGCGCACATCATCTGTGCCCCAAGTACTACCTTGCTCTGCTTATCTGCAACTATTTTCACAAAGCCGCGTTCTTCCTTTGAAATAAGGGATTTACCGTTTGCACTCATCATAAACTTACCGGTATTTATCTCAATTCCCTTTTCTTTAGCCTCTGCCTCGGTAATACCCACGGAGGCTATCTCAGGCTCGGTGTATACACAGCCCGGCACTATGTTTAAATCTATGCTTCTGGTATGATTTGCCAGCTCCTCTACAAGACAGATGCCTTGTGCACTTGCCAAGTGAGCAAGCTGCATTCCTTTTATCAGGTCGCCTATTGCATAAACACCATCCATCGAGGTTTTAAAATGTTCGTCAACCACTACACGACCGCGCTCCATTTCAAGTGCCACGCCCTCTCCAAACAAGCCGTCGATATTTGGCACTCTGCCTACTGCACAAAGCACATACTGCGATTGGATTTTAAGCTCTTTTTCCTTTTCGACATAGGTGCAGACAAGGCTTTCTCCCTCTTTTTCCACCTTGCTGACTGAAACTGAAGTATGTATGTCAATCCCTCTTTTCTTAAGTATCAGCTTAAGGTTTTGTGAAATATCCTTATCCATATTTGCAACTACATTCGGAAGTGCCTCAAGTATAGTTACCTTAGCCCCAAGTGCCGCAAATACAGAAGCAAATTCAACCCCTATTACTCCTCCGCCTATTATAGCAAGGCTCTCGGGAACCTCTTCAAGCTGAAAAAGCTCGTCACTTGTAAGCACACCCTTACTGTCCAGTCCCGGTATAGGGATAAGAGAGGGCTTGGAGCCTGTAGCCAGAATAACACTCTTAGCTTTATAGCTTCCCTTATTCTCTCCGTCTGCAACAGTTATGCTGCCGTCCTTTTCAAGAACTCCCTTTGAGTTGATATAAGTCACTGAATTAGTCTTAAAAAGATGCTCAACACCTTGACAAAGCTTATCAATTACATCCTGCTTATAAGCAAGTATTCTTCCATAGTCATAGCTTACGCCCGTGACAGAAATTCCATAGACTTCAGCTTCTTTAATTTCTCTGTAAAGAGATGAGGCATGAATCATCGCCTTTGCCGGAATGCAGCCTCTGTTAAGGCAGGTTCCTCCAACCCTTCTTTCTTCCATAACAGCCGTCTTAAGACCGAGCTTTGCAGCTTTTAATGCGGCTACATAGCCTCCGGGACCTGCACCCACGACTATTACGTCAAAATTATTCTCCATAAGCCTGCTTCTCCTTATAATCAATTATATTTTATTTAAATACAACCTTATAAATCAACTTCCTGCAGCCACGAAATTACATCCTTTTTCATAGCTCCGTCAAAATCCTCAGTTAAAGCCGCCGCTTCAAGAGATTTACAAAGTTCATTTCTGCTATATTTACAGCCCTTAAGGCACTCTTCAAGTTCAGGTATAAAGTCAGTCTTCATCGCATCTGAAAATACTGCGACATCTTTTATAATACCGCAATCAATCCCGAACTGTATGAGAATTTGCCCCCATTCAAAGCGCTTGGAGATTTCATACTGAAAATCTATTCTTTTACCGAATATTACATTCCACGAAGCAAAATATGCTGTACGTTTTTCAATATCTTCCTGATCAAGCTCTTCAAATTTTATTATCTCGGCTTTTAAGCCGTACACTTCTTGAAATGCCTCAAAAAGATTTCTTTTAAGCATTTCAATGTCTATTTCCTTTTTAAAATCAGTGAGATTGGCAACTCTTGATTTGACCGAATCTACTCCCTTCGACTGAAGCTTTTCCTTCGAAACTGTAAGATATTTTGAAAGCTCCTCAATATTTACATTAAGCATTATAGTACCGTGATGATAGCACTGTGAGCCGGTTTCATAAAATGCATTTCCTGAAAACTTTCTGCCCTCTATAAGAATGTCGTTGCGACCAGACCTTTCCGCTTTGATGCCGAACCTTCCTACAGCCTCTATTATTACCTGAAGCTGTTTATTCAAATCATAATTTTCCTTATTTACAAGAAAGGTAAAATTCAGATTGCCTAAATCGTGGTAAACCGCTCCTCCGCCTGAAAGCCTGCGCACTATAAAGCCTCCGTCCGCCTCCAGCTTGCTGACAAGGCATTCCTTCCATGCATTTTGATTCCTGCCTATGACAATGGTGTTTCTGTTCTGCCAAAGATAAAGGATACACTGATTTTCGGCACAATTAAGAAGCAGATGCTCCTCAACCGCCAGATTTTTATAAGGATAGGTCTGATTACTTTCTATATATGTGATTCTATCTATCATTATCTTATATTCTCCATCCACTTTATTATATAAGCTTTTGCCTTGGAAAAGTAAAGCAGATATTATCACATACTGCTTATCCTCAAACTTTTATTGCCAATAAGGTATACCGGTACATTGCTGAAATCTCAGCAAGACAAAATACTGAGATTTCAATTAATAATGCACCGGCACTCCGAAATTTATTTTATCTTAATAATCAATCTGCATTACTGCCATTTATACCTAAGTACAGGATTTCTGGCAGCTCCCACCTCGTCAAGTCTGCCTACCGGTGTAGTAACCGGTGCCTGGTGCAGCACTTCAGGGTCTTTCTGTGCCTGCTCATAGAGCTTACGGAATACTGCCACTGCATCATCCAGAGTCTCCTTTGATTCAGTTTCAGTAGGCTCTACCATCAGTGCCTCGTGTACTATAAGCGGGAAGTACATTGTCGGCGGATGCATTCCGTTGTCAAGAAGTGATTTTGCTATGTCCATAGCGGAAACCCCAGTCTTATGCTTAAGATCGTCAAGACTCATAACAAATTCATGCATGCAAACCTCATCGTATGCCATAGTATAGAGGTCTTTAAGCTTATCCATCATATAGTTTGCATTAAGCACGGCATTCTTGCAAGCCTGAGGGATGCCCTCCTTACCAAGTGTTTTAATATAAGTTAATGCTTTTACAACTACCAGGAAGTTGCCATAAAAGCTTTTCATATCGCCTATGCTGTGTTCAGGCTTAACAAATTTTTTCTCATCCTCTCCTTCAACCAGCATTGAAGGCATAAACTCAACCAGCAGATTCTTGCAGCCTACAGCTCCGCTTCCAGGACCGCCGCCGCCATGAGGGGTTGAGAAGGTTTTATGGAGGTTGAGATGAATTACATCAAAGCCCATATCTCCGGGCTTAACTACACCCATAACCGCATTTAAGTTTGCACCGTCGTAGTAGTTAAGTCCGCCGCAGTCATGTATTAATTTTGTAATCTCAAGGATATTCTTGTCAAAAAGTCCCACGGTATTAGGATTGGTCAGCATAAGTCCGGCTATATCATCACCTAAAACTGCTTTAAGCTTTTCCATATCAACACAGCCGTCCGGGCCTGAAGGCACTGAAACTACTGAATATCCCGCCATAGTTGCACTTGCAGGGTTGGTTCCATGTGCAGAATCAGGAACTATAATCTTAGTTCTTTTGGTATCATTTCTGCTTTCATGGTAAGCTTTTATAAGCATAAGACCCGTAAACTCTCCATGTGCACCGGCAGCAGGCTGAACAGTCAGCCGGTCCATACCTGTAATTTCACAAAGATATTTTTCTATTGTCTGTAAGACCTCAAGGCAGCCCTGTACCGTGTGTAAAGGCTGGAGAGGGTGTATCTCGGTAAATCCCGGCAGAGCAGCCATATCTTCATTAATCTTAGGATTGTACTTCATAGTGCAGGAGCCTAAAGGATAGAAGCCGTCATTTACACCCCTTGATTTTTTAGCAAGCTCAGTATAATGCCTGCTTATTTCCGTTTCCGAAAGCTCCGGAAGATGAAGCTCAAGCTCTCTTTTATCTTTGTCAGACGGTGTAACTACCTCTACATCACAGGGAGGGAATAAGGTACAGCCTCTGCCCGGTCTGCTTTTTTCAAATACTAACATTATTTCACCTCCTTTAAGATACTAACGGCTTTGTCTATGCAGCACTTACCGTTTACTTCGGTACAGCACCAGAGTATTCTCTTATCGTCCAGCGGATAACCTCCTAAGATACCTTTGTCTTCAAGTGCTTTTAAAGCCTTTTCTGATGAAACATCAGATACTGTTACAAATTCATGGAAGAAGTCAGCCTTGTATTCAGGCTTAAATCCGATTTTTTCAAGCTCTTTTGCCATGTAATGTGCTTTTGACATGCATAAGGTGGCAACCTCTTTTAAGCCCTCTTTACCTACTGCCGAAAGGTATACTCCTACTGCAAGTGCACAAAGCGCCTGGTTCGAGCATACATTGCTTGAAGCCTTCTCTCTCCTGATATGCTGCTCTCTTGCCTGAAGTGTAAGCACATAGCCTACTCTTCCCTTAGCATCATGAGTCTGACCCACTATTCTTCCCGGAAGTCTTCTTACAAGGTCATCGGTACATGCCATAAATCCAAGGTACGGTCCGCCAAAGGCTATTGAAAGACCGAGGGGCTGTCCGTCACCCACTGCAATATCGGCACCGTACTCTCTTGGAGTCTTTAAAGCACCGAGTGAAATAGGATTAACGCTCATCACATATTTTGCTCCAGCCTCATGAGTTATATCTGCAATCTCTTTGGCAGGTTCAAGATTTCCATAGTAGTTGGGATGCTGTACAAACACGCAGGCTGTTCCTGCATCAGCATGAACTTTAATGTATTCTATATCTGTAACACCGTCCTTTGCCGGTACTATTTCTACTTCCATTCCATTGCCGTGACAGTAGGTCATAATTGTAGATATAGAGTCAGGATGCAGCAGAGCGGAAACAAGAGCCTTTTTTCTCTTTCTTTCACGACACATAGCCACTGCCTCTGCCGCCGCACTTGCACCATCGTAAATTGAGGCATTTGATACATCCATACCTGTGATATCACATATCATAGTCTGGTATTCATAGATTGACTGAAGAACACCTTGGCTTGTTTCAGCCTGATACGGCGTGTAGGAGGTAAGAAAGGTTTCTTTTGAAATCACGCTTTTTACTATAGATGGTATAAAATGTCTGTAAGCACCTGCTCCTCTGAAAATTGTAGGAAATACCACATTTTTCTCAGACATTTTTGTCATATCTTTACGTACCTGGAGTTCTGATAATCCTGAAGGAATATTAAGTTCGCCTGTAAGCTTTACTTCTTTTGGGACATGTGCAAATAAGTCATCAAAAGATGAGAAGCCTATTTCAGAAAGCATAGCCTTCTGTTCGGCATCTGTATTAGGGATGTATTTTCCCATTCAATCCACCGCCTTTCTTAAAACGTGTTTTTATTTAAGCACCTTGGAGTGCATCATTTATTATTCGTCAAGAGTCTTTAAAAATGCCTCATACTCTTCAGCACTAAGCAGCTCTTCTTTTTCTGAAACATCCTTAACCTTAATCAGCCATGACTCATACGGTGCCTTATTGATGCTTTCCGGAGAATCCAGCACCGCTTCATTAATTGCGCTTACTACACCTGAAACCGGTGAAAATACATCTGAAACTGCCTTTACAGACTCTACATCTGAAAATGATTCGCCTACTTTTACTTCATCTCCTTCTTCTGGAAGGTTCACAAATACGAGATCTCCCAATGCTGACTGAGCATAATCGGTAAGACCTACATAAAATTCTCCTCCCTCCTCTTTAACCCATTCATGTGATTTTGAATACAATAATCCTTTTTCTACTGACATAATTTTATTCCTCCTTAAAAATATATTATTATTTAGCTCTCTTATAAAAAGGCAGCGCTACAACCTCAACTTCGACCTTACGACCCCTTACCTCAACCTCAAACCTGGTTCCAAGCTCAGCATACTTAGGCTCTATCAGTGCCATTCCCACCGGATAATTAAGGAAAGGACAATGTGTTCCGGAAGTAGTATGTCCTATTACTCTGCCATCTGCAATTACATCCTGTGCTTCTCTTATAATTCCTTTTCCGACTACCTTTAAGCCCACTCTCTTAATCTTAGACTCACCCTTTGCCTCAATAGCCGCCTTGCCTATGAAATCAGGCTTATCCATCTTTACCGCAAAGGAAAGCCCTGTTTCAAGCGGGTCTATCTCATCATTCATCTCATGTCCGTAAAGCGGCATTGCAGCTTCCATACGGAGGGTATCTCTTGCACCAAGTCCGCAGGGTATAAGCCCCTCTTCCTTGCCCGCTTCAAGAAGCTTATTCCACATCTGCTCGGCATACTTACTGTCCAGATATAATTCTACTCCATCCTCACCTGTATAGCCTGTTTTTGAAACAATACACGGAATTCCTGCAACCTCTGCATTAAACACTGCATGATAATACTTTTTAGGAATATTTTCCTCTGTAGTCAGCTTTCTTAAAATCTCCATAGCTTTAGGACCCTGAAGTGCCAGCTGTGCATAATCCTTTGAAACATTGATAAATTCCACATCTCCGAACTTATGCTCCAGCATCCAGTTGAAATCCTTGTCCTGATTTGCAGCATTAACAACTATAAAATAGTCATTTTCGCCTTTCTTATAAACAATAAGGTCATCAACAGTTCCGCCCTTTTCATTGCACATAAGGCTGTATCTTGCCTGTCCGTCAACCATATTTTCAAAATTATTTGTAAGAAGCTTCTGCAGGTTCGCAAGTGCATCCTTACCCTTACAAAGCACTTCACCCATATGTGAAACATCAAAAAGGCCTGCCTGTGTTCTAACTGCCATGTGTTCCTTAATTACACCTGCTTCATACTGCACAGGGAGAAGGAAACCTGCAAACGGTACTATCTTTCCTCCTGCTTTTACATGCGCATCATATAACGGTGTTTTTAATTCCATGATCCTGCCTCCTTTAAAAATAGAAAATTTATTTAATACCCCTTTTCAATGAATAAATTTATCAAAAACTAAATTCCATTCATAAAAGGAATTATTATCATTTTAACAAAAATATACCTCTATGTTTTTGCTATGTTATATATTATAACCTAATTTTTTCCTACTGTCGATAGCTAATCTGGAATTAAAATGTGATTATTTCAGGAATTTTTACACAAAGTTTTTTAATTACTTTTTAATTTATACTCTTTCTTATCAAGACTTAATCATGCTTTTTGTGGTATTTTATTATTTTTTATATGATAATGTTTTATCAATTATGTAAATTTGTTACTAAAATACCAATGCATTGTTATTAAATTCGCAATTCAGCATTTTTACTAATTTGATAAAATTGCTGCGTGAGCAGCTTTATATTTGATTTTTATTATAGTTACAGCAAAAAAACCGATAGCTGCTTTAAAGTAACTATCGATTTCTTTTATTAAATTTCTTTTTTGCCGCACTTACAAGATTGCCCTGGGATTAAATTATTCCCTCTTTTTTAAGCTCTTCAAGTTCAGCATCGGACAGATTGTAGATTTCCTTATTATGCTGTCCAAGCATTGGAGCAGGGGTATCCACACTTCCGGGAGTCGAACTTAGCTTTATCGGACAGCCCTGAAAATACATATCACCTATTACAGGATGCTCCATGTGTACCATCATTTCTCTTTCCTGAAATTGAGGATGCTCTATCGCCTCCTTCATGTCAAGCACGGGACCGCAGGGAATGCCCACCTTATCAAACATTTCCTCAACCTCTCTCTTTTTATGCTGTTTAACCCATTTTACTATAATATCATGCAGTCCGTCATTATAGTTTTTCACTCTAAGGTCATTTGTACAGTATTTCGGATGTGTTACAAGATCACTGCGTCCTATTACCTCACAGAAGATTTTAAAAAGCTTGTCATTGCCAACTCCCAGTGCCACATAGCCATCTTCAGCTTCATAAATATTAAACGGTGCAATGGTCAAATCAATATTGCCCTGCCTTTGAGGTACAGCACCTGAAAGGGTTGTCGTCACTATGGCATTTTCAAGCAAGGTAAATATCGTATCCGCCATAGCTACATCTACGTGCTGTCCCTGACCGGTAATTCCTCTCCTGTATAATGCCATTAAAACACCGACACATAGGTATATACCAGTAACATTGTCGGCTATAGAGGCTCCTACCTTTACCGGAGGAGTATCGGGATAGCCTGTAATATTCACCATACCTGCAAGCGACTGTGCCACAATATCATAGCAGGGTCTGTGTGCTAAGGGACCATACTGCCCGAATCCCGTTCCTGAAGCATAAATAATCCCGGGATTTATTTTTTTTAAGGTTTCATAATCCACTTTAAGCTTTTTAGTAACTCCCGGTCTGAAATTCTCCACTACAACATCGGCTTCTTTTACAAGCTTATAAAACAACTCTCTGCCTTTATCCGATTTAAGATTGACAGTACAGCCTTTTTTATTGCGGTTAAGAAATGCATAAAATCCGCTTTCATTTGTCTTTTCGTCTATAGGAGGCCAAAATCTGCACTGTTCTCCGCCTATAGGCTCAAACTTTATCACTTCGGCTCCATTGTCGCCAAGTAATGTAGTGCAAAAGGGACCGTTATAGGCATGGGTCAAATCAAGTACTCTTATGCCTGAAAGTGCTTTACTTCCCAGTTTTTTATCTGTTTTTTTTTTCGGCATTTCGTATTCAAATATTGCAAGAGTTGAAAGCGGAGGGTCTTCAAGTACATCTATAGAGCTCTCAAATTCTGGTTTTTCAGGAATTTGTGCAATTTTAAATGAGCGAACCTCTATTAATGCTTTTTCATTTTCTTCTTTAAGGATACGTGCTCTTATTTCAATATAATCTCCTGCAAAGCATGGAATAAAAAGTCTTATTTTTTTTACCTTGGAGCATCTTCCGATATTTTTATATACCTTTGCCATAAGTCTTTCAGCTGCATCTTCCAAAAGTGTTATAGACCTTGCGCCGTTTACAACACCTCCTCCGTAAAATGCATCTCTGGTTGACATACGATACCTCATAGTAATTTCATGCATATTACTTTCCTCGTCTTTCTTCTGTAATTGTATTAATCATGAACTGATGTCTGCTTCGCAGACCACCGGCAAAAGCTAAAGCTTTTTCCGGCTCAT
>ERZ773005.232-NODE-232-length-49669-cov-5.954569_pt1 | contig 49669 bp, 32 predicted proteins | sample MGYA00580666_ERZ773005 | MGnify/ENA primary metagenome ERZ773005 (study PRJEB29015, sample SAMEA2737999) | human oral metagenome | biome: human oral; feature: human-associated habitat; material: dental | place: China | collected 2061 ...
CGGGTTCGAGTCCCGTCTCGTGCTCTTTTTAATTTAGCAGAAGTCCTTAAATAGCAGGGCTTCTGCTATTTGGCTTTATATAATTATTATACAATTAAAAAGCCTCTGTCTTAAAAGTACATAACTTGCAGAATGTAAAGCCGAGTTTTCCGTAACACTTTTTTAAAAATTTTGAAATAGATTTTTAACTGTTAAAATGCTTATATTTATGGTAATATATAAGTATTAAAATAAAGGATAGAAACAGAAGTAAAATGAAGATAACTAAAAAAGGTACAGTACCCTGCAGGCTTTTAAAAGGTGCTCTGATATTTGCGGCAGTAAGCTCAGTATTTTTCGCAAGTGAAAGTATGACAGCATTTGCGGAGGAGGAATTGAAGGTACCCGAGTTTCAGCAGGGCATTTCAGAAAATGATTTTAATAATAATGCGGGTCCCGGGGTAGAGATTGAAAAAAAGGATAATTCAGGTTCACAGGCACTGCCTCAGGGAAATTCAGCCAGCCAGAACCAGCCCGACAATGGAGGCAAAAATTATAAAATATATGTAAGCAAAAAAAAGATGAAGCTTACCTTATTTGAGGATGGCAAGCCTATAAATCAATGGGACTGCACTATTGGAGCGAATTCTGCTGAGGGAGACAAAGAGAGAGAGGGAGATAAAAGAACTCCGGAAGGCAAGTTTTATATATGTGTTAAAAATGAAAAAAGCGTATGCTATCTTTCACTTGGGCTTTCCTACCCCTCTATAGATGATGCACAAAGAGGAGTTGAGCAGGGACTTATAACCGAAGAGCAAAAGAAATCCATAGAGGAGGCTATCAAGAATAAACAGCAGCCGAACTGGTATACTCCGCTTGGAGGAGAAATCATGATACATGGCGGCTATGTCAAGGGGCAGATGACAAGAGGCTGTGTAGCAGTACCAAATGAGGTTATGGACATACTCTGGCAGTATGCTCAGGTAGGCACTGAGGTTGAGATTGGTCAGTAATATTAATGCTGTCTGAGCCAATATGCTGAAAAAACCGCACACTTTAAAAGTGCGGAGTCTTTGACAGTTACAAAATAATATAAAAAAATACCACTGCGGCATAAAAAAGTCTTGACCAAAATGCAGGACTGTTGTATACTGTAGTGGTCGTTTTATTGGGCTATCGCCAAACGGTAAGGCAGTGGACTCTGACTCCACCATCTCAAGGTTCGAATCCTTGTAGCCCAGTCCTGAATCATTGAACGTATGTCCTAGATGCTTTAAACAGGATGTGCGTTTTTTTTTAACGGTATAAGTTTGATATAAATGAAGATTTTATAAGCAGCTGTTCCGGTAATTCGTAAGAGAGGAGGGTATATGTATAGTTTTGAAAGCCGCATCCGTTATTCAGAGATTGATATTCACTCAAGACTGTCGCTCTTTGCAGCAATTAATTATCTTCAGGACTGCTCAACCTTTCAGTCGGAAGACTTCGGACTTGGCATAGAATACCTTAAAAATAAAAACAGAGCTTGGTGGCTGTCTTCATGGTATATAGAGTTTGACAGACTGCCCTTCCTGGGTGAAAAGATAACTGTAAGCACCTGGGCTTACGATTTTTCGGGCTTTTACGGTTACAGAAATTTTGTTATAACCGACGAAGCCCAAAATAATATCGTAAGAGCCGATTCAACCTGGTTTTTCTTTGACACGGAGCATTTCAGACCTGTCAAGCCCGGCATTGAAGATATAAAAAGCTATATGGACAATAAAGGACAGAGGCTCAGCTTGGCTACTCCCAGAAGAAAGATAGAAAAATGCGGAAAAAAGTACAGGCTTGAAGACATTATAATTACAAGACGATTTTTAGATACTAACGAGCATGTAAATAATGCCTATTACGCCGCAATGGCAAAAGAGGCGGTCGAGGAGGTTACAGCTGCCAAAATAAATCAAGGCAAAGCCTCTGATGAAAATATTATTACAGCCGTAGATGTGAAAAATTTGCAGATATATTATAAAAAAGCTGCCGTACTTGGAGACAGGGTTAAAAGGATTGTATATGAAACTGAAAAAAATTATATTATAGAGCTTGCAGGTGAGAACGGCATTATTTATGCAGATATAAAGCTCAATATAGGCAAATATTAAATAAAGGAAGATAATAAAAGAATGGAATTAGGCAGGATACAAAAGCTTAAAGTCCTTAGAAAAAAGGATTTTGGAGTTTATCTTGGTGATATTGAGGGCAGTGAAGACAATCAGTCCGTGCTGCTTCCTATCAGGCAGGTGGAGCCCGGAGTTGAGATAGGAGATGTTTTGGAGGCTTTTATTTATAAGGACAGCTCCGACAGGCTGATTGCTACTGTGAATAAGCCTCTTATTCAAACGGGGGAGCTTAAAGTGCTTAAGATAAAGCAGCTGTCGAAGATAGGGGCCTTTATAGATATAGGGCTGGAAAGAGATGTGCTTTTACCCTTTAAAGAGATGGAGGGCAGCCCTAAAGAAGGTGACAGGGTGCTTGTGGCACTTTATATAGACAAATCGGAAAGGCTGGCTGCCACTATGAAGGTATATAAATATCTTGTGAACAGCCACAGCTATAAAAAAGATGATGAGGTAACAGGCATAGTTTACAGAGTAAGAGAAGCGGGAGTTATGGTAGCTGTAGATGAAAAATATTTCGGTATGCTCCCTTCCTCTATGGTATATGAAAGCTATGCTCCCGGCGATGTGATAAAAGCAAGGGTAATCAGGGTCAGAGAAGACGGCAAGCTTGACCTCAGTACAAGAAAGAAGGCTTATCTCCAGATAGAAGCTGATGCCATAATGCTTGAGGAAAAGATGAAAAATGCCGGAGGAAGACTCGACATAGGTGACAAGAGTGAAACTGAAGCAGTAAAAAAAGCTGTCGGAATCAGTAAAAATGCTTTTAAGAGAGCTGCCGGGCACCTTTTAAAAAAGGGAAGGGTATCAGTGGGCGAGCATTATATAGAACTTACAGATAAAAAATAATACAAGACTGAAGCTGTCCCAAGCGGCACCTGCAAAAAATATTATACTGAGAAATTATATTGTCTGTTTTAGTGATTGAGATAACATCAGTTTATAGAATCATCATAAAATATATTGCAATAGAAATTTAAGGGGGAAGGTTATGGCAGAAGTTAAGGACATAGACGCAGGGAGTAAAAAAAATCCTGATATAATCAAGCTTATAAGGCCATATTTTATAATTATATTGGGGAGCATAAGCTGTGCAATAGCGCTGAACTGCTTTTACGACACGCACTCTCTGGTGGTTGGAGGATTTACGGGACTAGGAATGATTTTTGAGAAAAAATTTAATATTCCTATAGCACTTACCAATATAGTGTTGAATGTGCCTCTTTTTTTGCTGTCGGTAAGATATATAGGCTGGGAATTTGTAGGCAAAACTTTATTTGGAGTTTTATCACTTTCCGGTGCAATAGCACTTGTACCTAAAATAGCACTCGCACCGGCGGATGACATACTACTTGCCGCAGTATTCGGGGGAATCTTTGACGGAATAGGCATAGGGCTGGTACTGTATGCCGGAGGAACTACCGGGGGCACAGATATGCTTGCCGTATTTATACATAGATTTTTAAAGAGCAGAAGTGTAGTTGAAATTATGCAGGTGGCAAACTGGATAATTATATTATTAGGCTTTTCCGTATTCGGAATCAGCAGCGGCATGTACGCACTCATTGCAATTTTTGCTATGACAAAAATGTCGGATAATATAGTAGAAGGCTTTAACTTTGCAAGGCAGGTATATGTTATCTCCGATAAGTCAGAGGAAATTGCGGCAAGTATAATGACGGACATGAGCAGAGGAGTTACCGGAATCAATGCGAAGGGCATGTATTCAAAACAGGACAAGCAGATGCTCTACTGTGTAGTGCCTACTAAAGAAATAGTCAGGCTTAAGGAATTGGTAAAATCTATTGATTCAAAAGCCTTTGTCATAGTTTCCGAGGTAAGAGAGGTATTGGGAGAGGGCTTTATAGAAGATGCTACTTAAGAATTAATATATCAGAAACTTACTCTGATTGTCCGGTATTTTTTTATGCAAAAGACACAAAATATCTATTGCAATTTTAGTGATTTTGCTTTATCATATCTATATAAGTTGTAAAAATTCACAAAGGGAGATAAAAAAATGATCTCAAATCAAATTTTACAAAGTACAGTAGACGGACTTAAGAGTATTACAAGAACAGAGCTTGCAGTGTGTGATGTGGAGGGAAAGCTTTTAGCCTCTACTTTTCCGGATAGTGAACACAATGAAGATATGGTAGCTGCGTTTGCAGGCTCTCCGGCAGATTCACAGGTTATAAACGGATTTCAGTTTTTTAAGGTGTTTGATGAGCAGCAGCTTGAGTATATACTGCTTGCCAAAGGCAATACAGATGATATTTATATGATAGGAAAGCTTGCGGCATTTCAGATTGAGAACCTTTTGATTGCCTATAAGGAAAGGTTTGATAAAGATAATTTTATTAAAAATCTGCTCCTTGACAACCTGCTTTTAGTAGATATTTATAACAGAGCTAAAAAGCTTCGTATTGAAGCCAATGCGAGAAGAGTAGTTTTTATTGTAGAAACTAAGCTCGAAAGGGATATTGCCTCGCTTGAAAATATAAGAACCCTTTTTGCCGCCAGAACCAGAGATTTTGTCACGGCAGTTGACGAGCATTATATAATACTGGTTAAAGAGGTAAAGGAAAACTGCACCTATGATGAGCTTGACAAGGTGGCAAAGCTTATCATAGATGACCTTGCAGGCTATGGTACAAATAATGTAAACATAGCCTACGGTACTATAGTAAGTGAGATTAAAGAGGTTTCACGCTCCTATAAAGAGGCTAAAATGGCTCTCGATGTGGGCAAGATATTTTATGGCGGAGCGGATATTGTAGCCTATGCAAGGCTTGGGATCGGAAGACTGATATACCAGCTGCCCATACCTCTTTGCAAGATGTTTATAAGAGAAATCTTTGAAGGCAAGAGTCCGGATGATTTTGATGAGGAAACTCTGGTAACTATTAATAAATTTTTTGAAAACAGCTTAAATGTATCAGAAACCTCAAGGCAGCTCTATATACATAGAAATACTCTGGTATATAGACTTGATAAGCTTCAAAAGACTACAGGTCTGGACCTTAGAGTATTTGAAGATTCTATAACCTTTAAAATCGCTTTAATGGTTGTGAAGTATATGAAATATATGGAAAGACAGGATTATTAATCTGTCAGTCAGATGAGGAGTTTGTTCTTTACTCCTGTAATTTATTTCCGGAAAGCTTGTTCCCTGAAATTATGTGTAGTGGAGGTTGTAAACTAGATGGAAGATAAGGGATTTGACATAAATAAAACAGACAGTGATAATACAGTAAATAATCAAAATTATAATAATACAAACAATAATGCTTTGCCGACTTTAAATAATCCTCAGCTATCGGGCAGCAGTCAGCCTTATCAATATAATATAGTGGATATGCCTGCTAAAAAAATGAAGGGTTCCAGATTTTGGCCGGGCTTTGGAGCAGGCGTACTTATGACTTTTGTCATTGTGCTTGCATATAGCTTTATCACTTATTCAGGTTCAAAATTGGACGAAATAAAGCAGCTTAGGGCAGGTATTGAAAACGGTGTGACTACCGGAAAGGCTTCAGCTGTCAATAATAACTATAAGCTTGATATGGACAAGATAGGCAGAAAGCTGAATAAGCTCCAGAAAATTGTAAATAAATCCTATTTATTTGAAGAGGATTTAAGTGCGGTTGAGGAGGGGATTTATGCAGGCTTTATGAAGGGGCTGGGCGACCCTTATTCAGTGTATTATACTAAAGAAGAATATAGTGCAATTATGGAAACCACTACGGGAGTCTATCAGGGAATAGGAGCTTCAGTCAGCAAAAACCCTACCACAGGCATTACTACTATAACCAAGGTATTTAAGGGCAGTCCGGCAGAGGAAGCAGGGCTTGTGTCAGGCGACATTATCTATAAGATTAATGGCGAAGAGGTGACAAGCTTAGAGCTCGATGTACTTGTACAGCAGCATATAAGAGGAGAAGAGGGCTCGTCTTTTGAGATGACAATCTTGAGAGGTGAAAACGCCAAAGAGCTGACTTTTACACTCACCAGGAAAAAGATAGAGGTGCCTACTGTAGAAAGCAGGATGCTTCAAGATAATATAGGCTATATAAGCGTGGCTCAGTTTGAAGAGCCTACAAGTGAGCAGTTTAAGGCGGCGGTAGAGGAGCTTAAAGGTCAGGGCATGCAAAGACTTATAATAGACCTCAGGGATAATCCGGGAGGACTTTTATACGCTGTAGTGGATATGCTTGACTATGTGCTGCCTGAGGGGCTTGTAGTCTATACTGCCGACAAGGACGGCATAGGACAGAAGTATTATTCAGATAAGGAGCATGTTGTAAATATTCCGGCGGTGGTGCTGTTAAACGGCAATTCCGCAAGTGCTTCCGAGGTTTTTTCCGGAGCAGTAAAGGATTTTAAATGGGCAAAGCTTGTAGGCACCAAGACCTTCGGCAAGGGCATAGTGCAGAATTTTATTCCTTTAAGTGACGGCAGTGCAGTAAAGGTAACGCATTCTCATTACTATACTCCTTCGGGTTTTGACCTTCACGGCAAGGGAATTGAGCCTGATATAAAGGTGGAGCTTGATGAAAATGCAGTAGTGGGAAGTGAAACTGACAACCAGTTAAAAACCGCAATAGAAGCTGTAAAAGAAATAGCTCCCAAGCAGTAATAAAATAATGAGATCAAAAATATTAATAATATAAAAGGGTGCTCTGAAAGGGCTGAGAGTAAGCGTCTGCTTAAAACCTAAAACCTGATTTGGGTAATGCCAACGTAGGGAAATAACGTATGTGATGCCGGCAGCAATGCACAGGCATAAGCATAATTAAAGGACACGGGGGATTACATCAATCTTTCGTGTTTTTTTATTGAATTACAAATATTTACTTTATTTTATAAAGAGGTGAAAAGATGGTTTTTAAAAAGGGTATGCTTTATGGAATCGCAGATATCAAAGAAGCTGAAAAAGCTGAGAGTGAGGCGTATAAAACCGGGTTTTTATATAAGCTTGAGGAAGCACTGAAGGGAGGGCTTGAGCTGGTACAGCTTCGCTATAAGAAACCCTCTTCAAAAGAGCTGCTCTATGAATACGCTTTAAAAGCCTTTGAGCTGGCAAAAAAATATAATACGGCTTTTATAGTTAATGATTATATTGAGCTGGCAAAGGAGATTGAGGCGGACGGGATTCATCTCGGGCAGGAGGATATTAAAACTACAGGAATTTCCGAGGTAAGAAGAACCTTTGGTGTCGGGAAAATTATAGGAGTAACCGCAAAAACCTTTGAATTCGCCAAAAAAGCACAGGAGCTTGGGGCTGATTACATAGGCAGCGGAGCGGTATTTGCCACAGTCACCAAGGAGGATGCACAAAGTATGGGATTGGCAGAGCTTAAAAGGATTTGTGAAAGTCTTACAATTCCGGTATTTGCAATAGGAGGAATTAATATTTCCAACCTGGCAAAGCTGAGGGAGCTGCCTATTACAGGCGTGGCGATAGCCGGAGGGATTTTTAATACTGACGAGGTAAGAAATCAGGTGTTAAAATTAAGAGAGGCACTTGCAGACTGGGCAGCTTTAACAGCTGAATTTTACTATTAATATAAATATATAGAGGAGGTATTATGAAAACAGCATTAACAATCGCAGGCAGTGATTCAAGCGGAGGGGCAGGCATACAGGCAGATTTAAAAACTATGACTGCACACGGAGTTTACGGCATGAGTGCAATTACGGCGCTGACCGCACAAAATACCACAGGAGTCTGCGGCATACTTGAGGTAGATAAGGAGTTTTTAATTAAGCAGCTGGACTGTATTTTTACTGATATATTTCCGGATTCGGTCAAGACGGGGATGCTTTCTTCCTCGGAAATTATAAGAACAGCAGCGGACAAGCTTAAGGAATATAAAGCTAGAAATATAGTAGTAGACCCAGTAATGGTGGCTACCAGCGGGGCAAGACTAATCAGTGAGGAGGCAATCGGCACTTTAAAAGAAAAGCTATTAGGTCTGGCAGATATTATAACTCCAAATATCCCCGAGGCTGAGGTGCTGTCAGAGATAAAAATCAGCTCAAAGGAGGATATGATAAGGGCAGCAGAAATTATTTATAAAAGCTTCGGCTGTACGGTACTGTGCAAGGGCGGACACGGGGTAAGCGATGCCGACGATTTATTATTTGACAATGAAGGCTATACCTGGTTTTTAGGAAAGAGGATAAATAATCCCAATACCCACGGCACAGGCTGTACTCTTTCTTCTGCCATAGCCTCAAATCTGGCAGGAGGCTGCGATATGAAAACCTCGGTAAAATATGCTAAGGAATATATTTCAAAGGCGCTTGAAAGCATGCTTGATTTAGGCAGGGGCTGCGGTCCCTTAAATCACATGTTTGCAATACAGGGAGCAAAGGGCTTTACAAAAGATTAAAAACTTTATAGTATTGGAGGGGAAAATTTATGAAAACAGAAAAAATCAGTACCAATGTGCAAAGTCATACCTTAAAGATTACGCTGGCAGCCGTATACATCGCCATAGCCGTGGCAGGCTCCACCTTTTCAGTGCCGGTATTCGGCTCACGTTGCTCACCGGCACAGCACCTTATCAATATAATCTGTGCAGTAACGCTTGGACCGGCTTGGGCGGTAGCGGCAGCGTTTTGTGCAAGCCTTATCAGAAATCTGATGGGAATAGGAACACTTTTTGCTTTTCCGGGCAGTATGTTCGGAGCTCTGCTGGCAGGATTGCTGTATAAATATTTTAAAAAGCTTCCGGCGGCTTATCTAGGAGAGGTGTTCGGAACTGCCGTACTGGGAGGGCTTACCGCCTATCCTGTTGCAGCCTATGTACTGCATATAAAGGGCGCGGCGCTTTTTGCCTATATATTTCCGTTTTTTATCAGCACCGCCGGCGGAACCCTTGCCGCAGTAGTAATTTTATTTGCTATGGACAAGAGCGGCATATTAAAAAGGATAAGTATTGAAAAGCATGATATTTGATGAAAAACAAAGAGAATATAAAATAGACATAAAAGGCTTTTATAAAAAAATTTCAAATAAAAATCCGGGCATACACTGCATCACAAATATAGTCAGCGCAAACGACTGTGCTAATATTCTGCTTGCCGCCGGGGCTTCACCCATAATGGCACAGCACTTACTTGAAGCGGCAGAGATTAGCCGGGGCTGTGATGCACTGGTATGCAATTTCGGTGCGACTTCAGCCTATGAAGCTATGAATGCGGCGGCTTTGGAAGCTTCGGCACTTAACCATCCCATAGTGGCGGACCCTGTAGGTGTCGGGGCTTCACAGTACAGGCGAAGAAGCTTTCTCGAGTTTATAAATAGGTTTAAAATCTCCTGTATAAGAGGAAATATTTCCGAAATACGTGCTTTACATGAAAACCGCACCACTGCGAGGGGAGTGGATGTCTCAGAAGCAGAGATTAAGGCTGGAGATGTGGCTTCACTGATTAAAAATGCGGCTTGGATAAAGGCTTTTGCGGCTGAAACCAAAAGTATAGTTATCTGCTCAGGTGCAACCGACATAGTGACCGATGGAAAAATGGTATTTTTTACAGACTATGGCTGTAGTCTGATGTCAAAGGTAAGTGCAACCGGCTGTATGGCTTCCGTCATTACTGCCGCCTTTTTAAGTGTGAAAAACAGTCTGCAATCCGCTTTGGCAGCTACAGCTTTTATGGGAATGTGCGGAGAATACGCCTTAAAGCAGCTTAAAAACTCCGGCATAAAAGCCGTCGGGAGCGGGAGCTTCAGAGTGGGCTTAATTGATGCCGCCGGTCTGATATTTACCGAGCAGTGATTGAGATAAAATTTATAATGTTTGCCAGCTTAGAATATATAAAATAGGGAGAAAAAATATGATTTTACTATCTAAAGATGATATTAAAAAGCTTTTTATAATGAAGGAAGCTATAGAGGCGGATAAAAAAGCATTTGCCCTCCTGGCTGAGGACAAGTGCGAGGTACCTTTAAGAACCAAGATACTAAATGAAAAGGACAAGGGCTGCTTTATATTTATGCCGGCATATAGTGAAGAAGCGGGCGTTGCCGCACTGAAAATAGTGAATGTTTTTCCAAACAATGTAAAGCTCGGTTTGTCGGCACATCCCTCACAGGTACTTTTAATAAATGCACATAACGGCGTAGTGGAGGCTTTAATGGATGGAACCTATATTACTGCCCTCAGAACGGGAGCGGCTTCGGGGCTTGCCTTCGATTTATTTGCCAAAAAGGAATGCGAGATTGGGGCAATAATCGGCACCGGAGGACAGGCTTTGTGTCAGCTTGAGGCTATGCTTACTGCAAGGCGGCTTAAGGAGGTCAGAGTCTGCGGCAGAGCTTTTGAGCATACTGAGGCTTTTGTAGATAAAGCCCAAAAAGAGCTGGCAGGATATGGAGCGGAGATAAGAGCGGTAAAAACCTCCGATGAGGCAGTAGAAGACGCGGATTTATTGATTACGGTGACTCCTTCAAAAGCTCCGGTATTTGATGCGGATAAGGTGAAAGAGGGAATTACTGTGAGCTGCATCGGCGGTTATCAGCCTGATATGCAGGAGCTTGATTCAAAAATATTTAAACGCTGTGATAAAATCTACTTTGATTCAAAAGCGGCAGTGCTTGCAGAAGCCGGCGACATATTGATACCTCTTAAGGAAGGGAAGGTTAAGGAAGCGGACTTTACCGGAGACATAGGTGAATACTTGTTAAATAAAATTCCCGGTCGCGAAGGGGATGATGAAATCATAGTATTTAAAAGTGTCGGAGTTGCCGCACAGGACCTTGTAACCGCCGGAGAAATCTATAAAAAAGCGGTGGAAGCCAGAGCAGGCATTGATACGGCAAGCTTCGGCTATTAATGTAAGAGCCTTATAATTAAAACAACATTGCGGTTAAAACAGCCTATACTGAAGCTGGGACTTTATTTTAATTTGTAGAAAAGGGGGGTTGCAAAATAGTAGAATCATATAATATATAGTATAGAAATCAAGAAATATCTAACCATATATTGTAGAAACACTGAATTTTGCGACACCCTCTTTTAAATTCTGAAATATTATATTAAACCTCAGTATAAAATAAGCTTCTTATTTTTTAACTCAGGTCATCAGCTTATTTTATTCTATAACATAAGCGTCCAAGGCTCTTGCAATTCCCACCGGAACCTCCATATCCGTAGGCGTAACGGCCCTTCTGAAATTAAAGCTGATTTTAACTCTTTGATTGTTATATTTTGCTCCTTCACGCAATCCGGGCAAATACAGCTTGTCGATATCCTCAAGGAAACAATTATCGCCGTCCCCTGACATAATATTAATGATATGAATTCCGTCCAAATAAAAAATTGCATATTTCCGCCTGTGTGCAGGCTCATAATCCGGCGTGGGGTCAAAGCCTCCTCCCAGGGTTGAAATTACCTCATCGTAGCTCATAACTTTTAGAGTGCCTTCAAGCACGGTGCGACCCGGATTTTTAAAGTGGTCGATAGCATCTCCGATATATCTTGTCTGTACCTGGCCGTTAACTGTCCACATGCCTGAAGAATTTAACTGGTAGCCGTCGTAAACTGTGTCAAGCTTGCAGTAGCCGCTGTCATCAAAATAATAGCATTCCGCATAGCCGTCAGAGTTTCCGTCAATCCATTGCCATACTCCATTAGGCCAACCTCCGTCTCCTCTGTCGTACCACCAGCCCCTGCTGTCACGCCTCCAGCCGCCATCGGCATAGGCGGTAATGGAAAATACAGTCATTAAGATAAAAACGAATAAAAATAATTTAATACTTTTCATGATTAATTTCTCCTTTATGTTATAAAGCGGATATTTGTAATCTATTCAGGTTTATTATTTAAAGCTTTGCAGCTGTGAAAAATGAGCACTTTCTGCTACATCCAGGGATTTTGTGCAGCAGGTACTCTGATACCTACTACAAGGTTGGTATAATCCCATACATACCAGTTTCCGTTTTTTTCACGAAGCTCAAGGTATCTTATGCTGTCCGCACCTGAGCTTCTTACATTCACCCGCATATAAGAAGCCTCAAATCTCATAGTATTATTGTAAACCGTAATTTTATACGGTCTGCTCGGAGTATAGTTATTTTCTACACTTGCGCCCACAAAATATGAATCGGGCAGGTATTTTTTATCAATAAATCTGTCCTTTAAAAAGCTTTTGGCATAATTGGACAATTCAACCGGACCTTTTAAATAATTTATCATATCAATGCCGACCTCAGGGTTTTCTACATATCTTTTAAAAGCCGTGATAAGCAGTGCAAGTATAAATCTGGGATTTTTAAAATCTGCAAGCAGCTCCAGCTCCGCTCTGCTTTGAGGAAGTCTGTCAAAGGTATAAGTAATACCGGAATCTGTAATCATCTTGTACCCTCCTTTTTGTAAAAATATAATATTAAAAATGTTAATCTAATTATATCGAATTTTAAAAAAAATTCCCCACCCATAAGGGTAGGGAAAGCATTTTTATTTTTCGCCTCTTTCTTTAATTACCTTAAGTCTGGTAAATTCTTCTCTTTCCTTTTCCTCAAGATAATCGCTGATGCTCTTGCTTAAAGCCTCATATCTCGGGATAGTAATGTTCTTCAGGGCATTTGCACGCTTTTGAGTCTTTTTAATATTTGAAGCGAGCCTGTAGGCTGCATTTTCAATCATAGACAGTCTGACGGTAAGCTCTTTAACCTTGAGAAATCTCTCTCTGGCAATATCTAAGGACTCTCGGGTGGTATAATAAGCGTATACAAGGTCCAGCGGCTGCTGCTCATACTGTACCAGAGGAATCTCAGTGCCCATGACACTGCGGGTTTTGATTCTTATTCCGTTATCAACCGCTACAGAGCCTGATACATCCTTAATAAAGTCAAGTCCAAGCTCAATGGTTGCCTGCATAAGTGCATCGTAGGCGGAGGTAAAGGTGGTATCAATCTCCCTTTGAATGTCCTTAGCCTGGTCAATCAGTCCCATAAGCTCTCTTATCAGGATGTTGCGCTTCCTGTCCATAAGCCCGTAGCCCTGTCTGGCAAGTGCAAGAGAGCTTTTAGCGGCAATCAAATTGCCCTTGGTGGGGAAGGTATTGGTATTCATAATTTAAAGCCTTTCGTAGATTATGCCTGATTGGCAGGGATGATATCATTGTCGGAATTAATTACCGTGGGCACATAGTATTTATCAAGCGTCCTAGTATCCATCCTGTCAAGCTCGGCTCTCGGCATAAGCCCCAGAAGCGACCAGCCAATCGCAAGAGTTTTAAGGATGTCGCGGTTTTCATCGGAATCCTGCTTGATAAAACGCTCCTCAAATTCCTTTCCAAATATGAGGTAGGTTTTGTCGGTGTCGGAAAGCTCATCCTCACCTATAACCGAAGCCAGCGCCCTGGCATCCTGCACTCTGGCATAGCTGGAAAAAAGCTGGTTTGCCACGTCCTGATGGTCCTGTCTGGTATAGCCCTCACCGATGCCGTCCTTCATAAGCCTTGAAAGAGAGGGCAGTATACTGACCGGAGGATAAACCGACTGAGCATTCAAATCCCGGTCAAGCACTATCTGACCCTCAGTGATATAGCCTGTAAGGTCGGGGATAGGATGGGTAATATCATCATTTGGCATCGTAAGAATAGGAATCTGTGTTACCGAGCCGTTAATCCCCTTAACTATGCCGGCGCGCTCATAGATGGAAGCCAATTCCGAATAAAGATAGCCCGGAAAGCCTTTTCTGGAGGGGATTTCTCCTTTGGAGGAGGATACCTCTCTCAAGGCTTCTGCAAATGAGGTCATATCAGTAAGAATCACCAGTATGTGCATTTCCTTTTCAAATGCCAGATATTCGGCAAGAGTAAGTGCGGCTTTAGGGGTAATCAGCCTTTCTACCACAGGATCATTTGCCAGATTGATAAAGGCGGCTACATGAGAGCTGACTCCGCTTTCTTCAAAGGTTCTCCTGAAAAAGTCGGCTACATCGTGCTTAACTCCCATTGCAGCAAATACAATCGCAAAATCTTCACCTTCCTTTGCATTATTTCCAAGCGAAGCCTGCCTGACTATCTGAGCGGCAAGCTCGTCATGGGGCAGGCCATTTCCTGAAAATATAGGAAGCTTTTGCCCTCTGATAAGGGTGGTAAGTCCGTCAATGGAGGAAATACCGGTACGTATATAGTTTCTCGGGTATTTGCGGCTTACTGGGTTTAAAGGCTTACCGTTGACATCAAGGAGCTTGTCATAGCTTACAGGACCAAGCTCATCTATGGGACGGCCTATGCCGTTAAAGGTTCTGCCCAGCATATCGGCTGAAACTCCTATCTGCATAGGATGCCCGGTAAGTCTGGTATGGGTATTTCTGAGCGCCATACCGTCAGTGCCTTCAAATACCTGTATTACAGCCCTGTCATTATTAATTTCAATTATTCTGCCAAGTCTTTTTTCACTGCCGCCTATATTCATCTCAACAATCTCATCATAGGCAGCTCCCTTAACTCCCTCAAGCACTGCGAGAGGGCCGTTAATTGAACTTAGTCCAAGATATTCTACGGACATAAGACCTCCTTAAGCATTTTTCTCTATAACCGCCTCATAAAAGCGGTCAATCTCTTGTTTATATTCATCAAACCTATCAAGCTCGTCATTCGGTACATCGTATTTGATGGAGATTACTCTGTCCCAGATAGCGTCCTCTTTAAGCACGGACATTGGCATGCCCATGTGTATGAGAGATTTAGCTTTGTCATAAAGATAAAGTATGGTATCCATCATCTTAAACTGCTTTGCCATGGGAACACAGGTATCCTCCTTATGAAAGGCATTTTGCTGCAAAAAGCCCACTCTGATAACCTTGGAGATTTCAAGTACAAGCTTTTGGTCATCGGGCAGCACATCGGCTCCAATCAGCTTAACGATTTCCATCAGAGAAGCCTCACGTCCAAGCAGGTAGACGAGCTGATTTCTGTAATCCACAAATCTCTTGTCAACCATCTCATTATACCAGGGAGCGAGCTCGTGCAGATATTCTGAATAGCTTGTCAGCCACTGGATTGCAGGAAAGTGCCTTGCATAGGCAAGATTTTTATCAAGCCCCCAGAAGCAGCGTACAAACCTCTTGGTGTTTTGAGTTACCGGTTCTGAGAAATCTCCTCCCTGAGGTGAAACCGCACCTATTATTGAAACTGAGCCCTCACTGCCGTTTAAGTTCTGCACCATGCCGGCTCTCTCGTAAAAGGCGGAGAGTCTTGAAGCAAGATAAGCGGGAAATCCCTCCTCCGCCGGCATTTCCTCAAGTCTTCCGGAAATCTCACGCAGCGCTTCCGCCCAGCGTGAGGTAGAGTCTGCCATAATCGCCACATCATAGCCCATATCTCTGTAATATTCAGCAAGGGTAAGCCCTGAATAAAGACTTGCTTCACGTGCTGCCACGGGCATGTTTGAAGTATTTGCGATTAGAGAGGTTCTGTCCATAAGAGGATTGCCGGTTTTAGGGTCGGTAAGCTCCGAAAATTCCTCAAGCACCTGAGTCATCTCATTTCCACGCTCTCCGCAGCCTATATAGATTATAATATCGGCATCCGACCACTTCGCTATTTGATGCTGAGTCATGGTCTTTCCGGTGCCGAAGCCTCCCGGCACTGCCGCAGTGCCGCCTTTGGCAAGCGGAAATAAGGTATCGAGGATTCTCTGACCGGTAATTAAGGGCACTGTAGCCGGAAAACGCTTTAATACGGGGCGGGGGACTCTGATGGGCCAGCGCTGAGTCATAGTCAGCTCCACCTCATTGCCGTCATTGCAGGTAAGCTTTACCAGAGTATCCTTAATAGTGTACCTGCCGTCAGGCACAACCTCCGTTACCACTCCCTCCTTGTCAGGAGGAAGCATGATTTTATGTAAAATTGCCGGAGTTTCTTGTACCTGTGCAAATACACTGCCGTGGTAGAGCCGCTCTCCCTTTTTTACAGTAATATGGGTATCCCAGAGCCTTTTTGTGTCAAGGGATTCTACATTTACTCCTCTGCCTATATAGGCTTTGTCCTGCTTTGCTATTTCACTTAAGGGTCTTTCAATGCCGTCAAAGATATTATTTAAGATGCCGGGAGCCAGCGTGACACTCACCGGGGAGCCGCTTCCTTCAACCGATTCTCCCGGCTTCATACCTCCGGTTTCCTCATAAACCTCTATGATGCTCGCCTCTGAGGTAAGACCTATGACCTCACCTATGAGCCTTTCATTGCCCACATAGACCATCTCATGCATACTGAAGCCGGCATTGCCCTCGGTTTTTACTATGGGTCCGTTAATCGAAAAGATAACACCTGTTTTATTATTCATTAAAAGGTCCCTCCAAGCTCAAGCTTTAAATTTTCTCTGGCATCTGAAAGCTTGGTTTCAAATGAATTATCTATAAAAATATTTTTAGCACTGATAACTGCCCTGGTACCACCCATAAATCCGGTGTCGTTTAATTTAATGCTGCTGCCGTATTCTGAAACCAATTCCCTAAGCCAGCCGCCGTCTTTGGGGTCAATATAAATCTGGGCTTCATCAGTACCTGCAAAATCCAATACCTCCCTAATCTGATTTTTGAGCATCTCATAATACGCCCTGGTGCTCATAAAATCTTTCAGCTTAGCTTTAAGCTCTGAAAAGATGGCTTCCTTCAGCTTTTCATGCTCTGTGCCGATTTGCTTTTTTAATGCAGTCTGCTCAATGGAGATGCGTCTGTTGCCCTCGCGCTTAATCTTATCAGCTTCTAAGCTCAGCTGCATAGCGGCACGGCGCTCTTCATCATGCTTATATTCTTCAAAGGACTTATCCAGTGCTGCCTGATAGTCCTCAAGCATCTTATCAGCTCTGTTTCTGGCATCAGTAATACAGAACTTGCTGAAATGTGCAAGTTTATCTTCTAATTTCATAAATTTAACTCCAATATTAAAGTTTAAGTCCTATGGCTTCATTAACATAATCCGTGATAAAGTTGGGGCTTCTGCCGGTGCCGTGCCTGTCAGGAATATCTATAAAAAGTGGAAGCTTATGCTCAAGCTTATATTTATTTACGAGGTCGGGATATTCTCTGGCAAATTTTTCAGTAAGCAAAACTATGCCCACTTCCTTATCAGCTATTACCTTATCAAGCTCTTCCTTTAATTGTGCCTTACTTTCAACTCGGCTTCCCTCTACACCTGCAAGCCGCATGCCTACTATGGTGTCTATATTATCACTTATAAGATACATTTTCATAATTTATAGATTAAACTCCTTTTTGCAGTTTTAGGCTGTATGCTACAGTCTGCCTAAAATCATAACCGCAATTACTACGCCGTAGATACACACACCCTCAGCCAGTCCTATAAATACTAAAGAACGTCCGAAGATGCTTGAATCCTCACTTACTGCACCAAGTGCCGCCGAAGCCGCCGCCGATACCGCCACGCCTCCTCCTATGCAGGCAAGCCCTACTGAAAGTGCGGCAGCAATATATCCGAGTCCAGTCGAGATGCCGCCTGAAGCTGCGGCTGAATCCGCAGCATAAATGCTACCTGAAAAAGCGAACAGAGTAGTAAAGACGAGAGTGAGGGCAAATAAAAATATATTAAATGCCAACGCCTTCTTAAAGCGTTTTTTTGTCCTGTCCCCTGCTTTGAATGCGGCGATTGGAAGCATCACGCTTGCTATAAATGCTATACTTAAAATTACTTTTGCCATTGTGTTCATAATAAAGCTCCTTTGATAACTTATTTTTTATTTTAATTTATTCTTCAGACCTTCCATAAGGGATAAACTCTCTGCCGCTTCCCTTATAAAATCTGGAAAAGAGTTCATAATAATCAAGCCTGAGTACCTGTATTCCTACTATAAGCCCCTCAAGGCAGCAGACGAAGATATTGCCGAGCACCACTACAATCCAGTTAGGGTTGCCGCTTTCATAGCCTGAAAGCATAAGCACAACCTCCATCATTACCGCATGGCTTATAGCAAAGGCTCCGACCCTGACAAAGGAAAGAGTATTTGAAAAATAGCCTAAAAGCACCTCAAAAAGCTCAAAAATCCCTTGGACTATAAACATCACCGCTCCGGCTTTCTCGGCGGCAGCCTGCTTTTTATCAGCAGAAATCATTTTAAGCAGAGGCTCCTTAAACAGCATCATTACAAGCGGAAGCACGAATACTATAAGCAAAAGCCCTGCTGCCGGCAGCCTTCTGCCTGTCATAATAAGCAGCACGACACCTATACAGGAGGCGTAAAATATAATGCCGGCTATACCGTTAGCGTCAAATAAAGCTTCACCGGCTCTTTTAAAGCGTATTTTATTTATAATATTAAGACACATCGTAAAAACTATGATTCCCATACCCAAAAGAATTGAAACCACAAATACGGAATTCAGGTTTCCAAGGATGGGCAGAGCAGTCATAGCCTTAGCCGGTCTTAGCCAAAGCGGCTCAACAATATCCTCAAAGCCGAATACGCTTCCGAACATAAAGCCGAATATAATTGAAAATACCCCGCATCTTGCGAGCACTGCTCCGAGGTCGGATTTTTTAAAATATGAGAAGAAAAGCCCTAAAAGTACAATCAGTGCTCCCTGACCTACATCGGCAAACATAAAGCCGAACAGCAAGGAATAGGTAATGCCTACGAGCACCGTAGGGTCAAGCTCTTTATAATCCGGCAGTCCGTACATCTTAACAAACATTTCAAAGGGTCTGAAAAGTGCATTGTTTTTAAGCTTGGTAGGAGGAGAGCTTAAAAGATTGGAATGGTCCTTTTCAAGTATACAAAAGGCACTCTCGTCCTTCTCCATAGCCTTGCTTAAAGCAAGAGCATCCTTTTCTCTGAGCCAGCCACAGAGAATGTAAAAGACCTTTTGAGAGGCTTTGGTACAAGCGGCAAGCTTTCTTATCTCAAAATTGTCGGCAAACAGCTTAAGCCTTTTATTTGCGGTAAGAAATTCAGTTTTTCTGCTCTCTAAAATAGAAGCAATCTGTGAAGCTATCTCCTCTATCTGAGCCTCGCACTTGGCTATCTCTTCTTTAAGAGCGTTTGAAGCCTCCCTGGGAGTTCCCTGATAGCCTTCAGGCAGGAAAAACCTTTCAAAATGCAGTGAGGAGTAAATCGCATCCACCTTTTTTCTTACGCTTTCAGGTACGAAATAAACTCCCCAGATATAGTCATCTATTTCCTGACACTTGCAAAATACGGAATCTATATCATCCACCATATAGGCGGAAAGCTTATCATAATACTCCCGGCTGATTCTGCCGAAGCGGTATTTGATAAACTTAAAATGAAGCACCGTGCCGAGGTCATAATTGAGCCCTATAAATTGCTCGACCTTTGAAAGCCTGTCCTTATAGTCAGCCTTCTTAGCTTCAATTTCTTCCTTTTGCTCCTGAAGCTTTTTAATATCCGCATAAAGTGCATTGACAGTGTCAGCCGCTTCCCTCACACTTAAGTCAAGCATCTTATCCAGTTTGGTATCCTTGAAATTATGCTTTATATCCTCAGAAAGCAGGTACGTTTCCTTATAAGGATTTGAATCAATATAGGGGTATAAATCCCTTACGTTTTTAAGCTCCGACAGGGCATTTTCCAGTTGAATATCGTACTTGGACAGATATTCTTCTATTACCCTGTCTATGTCCTCCTTTGGACCAGTTATGCTTAAAAACCGCATTTTTTCTATCACGCCGTCGACCTCCTGCCTGTATTATTCTTTTTTAATATTTCAGTCATGATTCTGTCAGCACTGTATCCGAAGCGTACAGCCTCAATGACATTTATTATGTGAGCTATCTCCCTTTCCTTTTCAAATAAGTAGGAATTTAATAAAGCGATTGAATAGGGATTTTTTCTTACCGAAGTAAGATTAATCCTGTGCATAACCTCCTCTGAAAAGCTCTCTATATCAAGCTCCCGGTTAAAAAGCTGCTGCAATCTGCCATAGTAGGTCGCTGTAAAAAGCTTTAAAAACTCGTCAAGATTTTGTGCAGAAGTAAGCCTTTTAATTTCAGATTCTTTTAATTTATAGTAATCAGGGATCAGCATGGAATAAAGCTGAGCCTGTGAGAGGCTGTAGTATTTTTTGGAGCGGTAAATCCACTGTAAATTCAGCAAATCAAGTCTGGTGCCGAAAAAGGCTTCCATAAGCCTTCTGTTTATTTTTGAAACCAGCCTGTCCTTGATTTTCCAGACCGTTTTAAAATACAATAAATCTATACAGAGCTCATAATCAAAAATCACCGCATCACCGTTTTTGTACAAGGCTTCAAGAGGCTCATAATAGATGCTTGCTCTGATACTCTCTAAAAATCCGGCTACAGAATCCGCTCTGATCAGGTTTTCAAAATCCACCTTGGAATGTCTGTCAAAGAAAGCCTTATGCTCGCTTAAATCAATATCAAGTGCCTTTCCGAAAAGACAGTTTCTTAAGCATCTTTTGAGCAGCTCAATTTCATAGCTTATAAAATAAAGATTAAGAAATTTTCTCTGCTTGAGGTTGGCAAATTTATAGAGCTTGCCGAAATCAGTAAACTTACTTCTAAGCAGCAGCTTTTCTATATAGGACCTGTGAAGGTTGCTCTCATTGATGTCCTTAAAAAGCTCCGAATAGTCCTGGTAGCTCTGAAACTTTGACACCGCCTCCATAACACTGCCCGATTCCGCCAGCTTCCGATAATCCCCAAGGGTGAGCAGGCGGCTCCTCATAGCCTTAATCTTAGTATTAATAGCGCTGTATTCTATAAGCTTCATCATAAGCTCACCTTAATAAGCTCATTAAATAATGAATTTACGTAGCTGTCATGGTTTTGGTTGTATAAGGCATGCAGCTTGTCGAGATAGTCTTTAGCCTTGTCCTTTTGGACTTTAAGACTGTTTTCTATATCCTCTCCCATTTCCTGCTTTAACATTTCGATTTTTTGCTGAGTCTGCTGCTCAAGATTCTCCGACCAGTCCTTTTTTCTCCTGTCAAGCTCAAGAGCCATAGTCTTTTTTTTCTGTAGAGCTTCTTCCATTATGGCAGAGGCAGCAGCTTCTATCTCAGATAATTTTCCTATGATTTCTTCCATCTTTGCACCTCCTTTACTGTGGCAGCATCGGTGCAGCTTCTCACTGCTGCCGCTTAAAGCTCTGAAACTTTAAAGCGGGAAGCTGCCTGCAATGCTTCAATAATGCTTGCTTAATTGTAGTTTGTACATATTTTTATCAAACTCAGCCTGCTTATACAGTTAATCTTAACTAAACCTTACCTGCTTTCGTTTATTAATAATATACCTTTTGCCAAAAAAGTAAAGAGGTAAGTATAAATTTTTTTTACTTTATAAAAATGTTAGGCATATATTTTTTATTGTTGTATAATAGTAAACATACTAATAATAAGGAGAGGTTATTTTGCGGATTGTATTTTTTAGCTTTACCCGCTCGGGAGCTTTATTAAGTCATAAGCTTGCTTTAAGCCTTAAGACTGGAAAGGTTTGTCTTTATGCCCCTGAAAAAGCCGCCGAAGCAGCAGTTAAGGAGCTTGAAAGCCAAAGCGGCTCTGAAGGCATATTATTTTATAGATTTGATACCAATCTTTTAAAAACTGTAGCAGTAGAGTTTAATAAAGCCGATGCCCTGATATTTATAGGGGCGGCAGGCATAGCAATCAGAAGCATAGCCCCTTATATAAAGGATAAATTCAAAGACCCTGCCGTACTTTGTATGGACGAGGCGGGAGAGTTCGTAATTCCGCTGCTTTCCGGGCATATAGGCGGAGCAAATGAGCTTGCGGAAAAAATAGCTGAAATTAACGGAAGCCTTAAGGTGATTACCACTGCCACCGATGTCAGAAAGCTCTGGGCGGTAGATGTGTTTGCCAAAAAAAATCAGCTGGCAATCAGCGACAGAAAAGCGGCCAGATTAATAAGTGCTTCGCTGCTTGAGGACAAAAATATAGGTTTTTTCAGCGACTATCAAATTAAGGGCAGGCTTCCGAAACAGCTTTTGGATTCAAAAGAGGGAGAGTATAATGTATTTATAACAAATAAGCTTGAAATTAATAAAACCGTAAAAAATCCCGCCCTAAGACTAATTCCTAAAAATATATGTCTGGGAGTGGGCTGCCGGAGAGATACAGGGTTTCATCAGCTGCTTCGTACCTTAAAAATTTTATTAAAAAATCACAATATTGATATAAAATCAATATCACATATAGCAAGCATAGACATAAAAAAAGATGAAGCCTGTATTATAAAGCTTGCCAATGCTTTAAATGCAGAGCTTTGTTTTTTTAATGCAGCGGAGCTTGCCAAAGCAGAGGGGGAGTTTAATGATTCGGAGTTTGTAAGCCGCATCACCGGAGTGGGAAATGTATGCGAAAGAGCCTGCCGGCTGGTTTATAAGGAGCCGCTCTTTAAAAAGGAGGTGCACAGTGGCATGGCCTTTGCGGCAAGCATTGATTTAGCAAGGGAGTATGAGCTATGATACTTATAATAGCTGAAAGCTTAAAAGCGGCTTACAGCTTAAAAAAGCTTTTAATTAAAGGGCTGATTAAAAAAGCGGCTTTAAAGTCCAAAGCCGGCAAAGCAGCAGGTAACGGACTTTTAGGCGGCATCAGCCAGCAAAACAAGATTTTAATATTTATAGAAAACGGCAGAGTGATAACTCCCGCCTCTGAAAAAGAGCGCTTAAGGCTTGAATACGAGGGAAAAAAAGGGCAGTACCTTGCCGGGAAGGCTTCTGAAGTCTACCTTATCAGAAGAAACGGAGTAAAGCTTATAAAAAAAGAAGGAGAAAATGTTTATGAATAAAGTGCTGAAGCGTCTTTTTAATGAGATTAAGCAGTATAAAATCCCGTCCATAATTACAATAAGCTGCACCTTCGGTGCAGTGTTTTTTGAAATCCTTATCCCTTATGTAATAAGTATGATAATAGACAAGGGAGTGGAGCAGGGAAATATTTCAAATATTATGAAGTACGGCATTATAATGCTGGCACTTGCCTTTGCCGGACTTGCCTGCGGCATAGGCTCAGGCTTTTTCGGAGCTAAAGCCTCCTGCGGCTTTGCAGCAAACCTGAGGCAGAGCATGTATGAGAATATACAGAGATTTTCCTTTGCCAATATAGATAAGTATTCCACTCCCGGTCTAATTACAAGACTTACTACCGACGTTACCAATGTCCAGAATGCTTATCTGATGTGCATACGCCTGCTTTTAAGAGCTCCGGCGATGATATTTTTTGCGATGACCATGACCATAGTTATAAGTCCCTCACTGTCGCTGATATTTTTAGCGGCAATCATAATTTTGGGAGTAATCCTTTTTTTGCTGATGAGGGCAGCTATGAAGTCTTTTACTGTAGTATTTGATAAATATGACGATTTGAATGAAAGCATACAGGAAAATGTCAGAAATATCAGAGTGGTAAAAGCCTTTGTGCAGGAGGGGCAGGAAAAAAGCAAGTTTAATAAGGCGGCTTGGACTCTTTACAAGCTTTTTGTAAAGGCGGAGCAGGAAATAGTTATAGTTACTCCGCTTTTATATTTTATGATTTACAGCTGCATACTGCTCCTGTCTTGGTTCGGTGCCAAAATGATAGTGGGAGGCAGCCTGACCACAGGTCAGCTGACCTCATTATTTTCCTATACTATGAATATAATGATAAGTCTTATGATACTTTCCTTCACCGCTGTAATGGTAATAATATCGGAAGCCAGTGCTTTAAGAATCGTGGAGGTGCTTGAGGAAAAATCGGATATAGTTTCCGGCGAGGCAGCCTTAAAAAATATCGCAGACGGAAGCATTGAATTTAAAGATGTCTGCTTTTCCTATTCCAGGGAAAGCAAAAAGCCAGTGCTTGAAGACATAAATCTAAATATAGCTTCCGGGCAGAGCATAGGGATCCTTGGAGGCACAGGAAGCTCAAAGTCCTCTTTGATTTCACTTGTAAGCAGGCTTTACGACGTAAGCTCGGGAGAAGTGCGGGTAGGAGGAGTAAATGTAAAGGAGTACGACATAGAAGCTCTCAGAAACGGAGTAAGTGTAGTGCTGCAAAAAAATGAGCTTTTTTCAGGCACCGTCCTTGAAAATTTGCGCTGGGGCAATGAAAACGCCGGGCTTGAGGAATGTCAAAGGGCTTGCCGGATTGCCTGTGCGGACGAATTTATAGAAAAGCTCGCCGAGGGCTATAATACCCATGTGGAAAGAGGCGGAGCCAATTTCTCGGGGGGGCAGAAGCAGAGGCTTTGCATCGCCAGAGCACTCTTAAAAAATCCTAAAATCCTGATTCTTGACGATTCAACCAGTGCAGTGGATACCGCCACCGATGCCAAAATTAAGAAAGCCTTTAAAACCGAGCTGCCGGAAGTGACTAAAATCATCATCTCGCAGAGAATTTCTTCAATAAAAGAAGCTGACAGTATAATAGTTATGGAGGACGGAAAAATAAACGCGGTAGGCACACATGAGGAGCTTGTAAAAACCAATGAGATTTATTCAGGGGTGTATGCCGCACAGAATGAAAGCGGCGGCGACTTTGACAGAATGGAGGACTAATATACTATGGAAAGAAAATTTGAAGCAAAAGCTGCAAAAAGGCTTTTAAAGCTTGTAATTAAAGGAAATGAGCTGAGGCTTTCGGCAGTTGCAGTCTGTATACTGTTTTCATCCCTTGCCATGGTGGTGGGAATATCATTTTTAAAGCCGCTTGTGGATAACTATATAGAGCCTCTGATAGGCTCTAAAAATCCCGACTATGCTCCTATGCTTAAAGAAGTGGTACACATGGGACTGATATTTGTATTCGGTACAGTCTGCTCCTATATATATAATGAAATAATGATATTTGTAGGGCAGCAGATAATGAGAGATGTAAGGAGGGACTTATTTGAGCACATGGAGAGCCTGCCCATCTCCTATTTTGATACGCATTCGCACGGAGATATAATGTCGGTGTATACCAATGATACCGATACTCTCAGGCAGTTCGTCACTCAGGCGCTCCCCCAGGTCATAAGCGCTTTAATTACTATAGTGAGCGTATTTATAAGCATGTGCCTGATAAATGTCATCCTGGCCTTTACCGCAGTGCTGATGATGCTGATTATGCTCAAGGTAAGCGGCAAGAGCCTGGCTTTTTCAGGCAAATACTTCATGCTGCAGCAGGAGAAGCTCGGCAGGCTTAACGGCTATATAGAAGAAATGATAAGCGGTCAGAAGGTAATCAAGGTCTTTTGCCATGAGGACAGGGCGGTGGCGGATTTTAAAGTTTTAAATGAGGAGCTGAGGACAAATGCCGAGCAGGCAAACGCCTTTGCCAACATCCTTATGCCTATAGTAACCCAGTTCGGCAATCTCAGCTATGTAATAATCTCCATAGTCGGAGCAGTCTTTATAATAAAGGGCTATTTTGCCTTAACCATAGGCTCTCTGGTAGCCTTTCTCTCGCTGGTAAGAAGCTTTAATTCCCCGTTTTCACAAATAGGAGGTCAGGTTAATTCTATAATCACCGCACTTGCAGGCGCAGGCAGGGTGTTTGAGCTGCTTGATGAAAAATCCGAATATGATGAGGGCTATGTAGTGCTGGTAAATGCCAAAGAAAATGAGGATAAAACTCTTACGGAATGTGATGAAAGAACCGGAATCTGGGCTTGGAAGCATTACCATGAGGCAGACAAATCTACAACCTATACCAGGCTTGAGGGTAACATAGTGCTTGAGGATGTGGATTTTTCCTATGTTGAGGATAAGAAAATTCTGCATAATATAAGTCTTTATGCACATAAGGGGCAGAAGGTAGCCTTTGTAGGCTCCACAGGAGCCGGAAAAACCACCATTACCAACCTGCTCAACAGATTTTACGACATAGATACTGGAAAAATCAGGTATGACGGCATTAATATACAAAAGATTAAAAAAGCGGATTTGAGGCGAAGTCTCGGTATAGTGCTCCAGGATACCCACTTATTTACCGGCAAGGTAATTGACAATATAAGATATGCCAGACCTGAGGCAAGTGACGAGGAATGCATTAAAGCGGCAAAGCTTGCAAATGCCCACAGTTTTATACAAAGACTGCCAAGGGGCTATGACACTGTGCTGAGCGGGGACGGCACCAGTCTTTCGCAGGGGCAAAGGCAGCTCCTTTCAATAGCCAGGGCGGCACTGGCGGATTCTCCGGTGCTGATTCTTGACGAGGCTACTTCCTCCATCGACACACATACCGAGCGCCTGGTGCAAAACGGTATGGATGCACTGATGAAAGACAGGACTACTTTTGTAATAGCCCACCGGCTTTCGACTATCAGAAATGCCGACTGCATTATGGTACTTGAAGCCGGAAGGATTATAGAAAGAGGAAGCCATGAGGAGCTTATAGCACATAAGGGAAAGTATTATCAGCTGTATACGGGGCTGGCGGTAAATGATTAAGGTTTAAAATTTGAGCCGAAGATAAATCATTAGTCACTGCTAACTGAATATAAGTTATTTGTAATGTATTCTTTAGATAAAATTTACAAGTTAGTTAGCTGAGATTTGGAATTTTAGACAAGGTAAATAGAGAATATTATATAAAAATAATAAATAATAGAGAATATTACTAGAGTTAAAAATAGTAAGTGGGATAAAAATTCTTATTAAATTATCGTTTTAAAAAGAAAAGTTTGTTATTCATACAAAATATTAATATTTTCTAAATAATTTGATAAGAAATCATTGTAAAAAATTTATAAAAGTGCTATCATATGACCAACACCTTAGCGAACTCTGTTTGGAGAGGATGTATATGAAACAAAGTTTAGAGTGAAAATAATTTAGAGTAAGAAATTTATATAATAATTATTTATATAATGATTTTTTTGATTGGATAATTTTCGGAACCCTAAGGCTTGTTCGTATAAGGTGTTATACATACAAGCCTTTTGAATTTGGTTCATAAAAGTTGCTCTGAATAAGCAAAAATATAGTATTCGGACAACATTTGAATAACGGCTCCAATTTTTCAAAAAAGAATACAAAAATAAAAGAAGGAGGTAGCTATGACAAAAAACAAATTTGTTAGGCTGTGTCTGTTTTCATCACTTTTTGCACTTTCAATTTCAAGTGCTGCACTTGCAAATGAGTGGAAAGAAAACGGTGGAAACTGGCAGTATGTCGACCCTGCTGGAAACCCTGCTCAAAATAAATGGGTACAGTCAGGTGACAGGTGGTTTTACCTTGGAGGCGACGGCAACATGGTAAAGGATTCTCTCATTCAGGATGGGGGTGAGCTTTACTATGCCGATTCTGAGGGAGCCATGCTTGTAAGGGCATGGAGGGAAGTGCAGGACCCTGACGACGCTAACGAGAAGTTCTGGTATTATTTTGATAAGACCGGAAAGGCTTACAGAAGCCGAAATGATAAGTTTTCCACAAAAGAAATTGATGGAAAAAAATACTTCTTTGACGACAGCGGAAAAATGGTAAGAGGCTATGTCACCTCTGAAGGGCGAAGGGTTGATGCAGACAATAGAGCTCCTTACGTTGATGCTATGTATTTCTTTGGTGAGGATGGTGCCATGTATACAGATAAGTGGTACAGATATGAAAAGGTGGCGGATGACAATCTTTTCAGCAAGCTTGCCGGCAGAGAATACCAGTATTTTAACGAGATGTGGCTCTACTTTGATTCAAATGGTAAAAAGGTCAAGGCGGAAAATGATACCAATGCAAAGGTTAAGGAAATCGGCAGCCACCGATATGCCTTTGATGAAAACGGTATTATGATGCCGCAGTTTTCCGTAAATAATGCAGAGATTTCAATCGCTACAGACAGCAATGCGAAGCTGCGTTACGGCTCGGAAGACAATGACGGTCACCTTGCCGCAGAGTACTGGTCATTTAAGGTACCAAGCGTATCTATGAGTGAAAAGGACTTTGATGAGCAGGAGTTCAGCTGGTTCAGAACAAAGCTTGACGGAACCGTATATAAAAACAGAATCTACGGTGTCTATGGCAGAAAATATGCCTTTGATGAAATCGGGCGTATGCAGACAGGCTTTGTAGTAATGAATGAAGACGGAACCTTTTCAAAGCAGTTTGACGTGGATGCTTTCAGCAGTGGAGATTTTAAAGATACCGCCGCCGGCATAGCAGATGTCTTACCTGTAATTAAGAGAGGAAATCTTTATTTATTCAGCTCTGACGAGTTAAATGACGGTTCTATGATTAACGGCAAGGAAGTTTCTGTAGTGCTTGCGGACGGAGTTGCAGTATTCGGCTTTAAGCAAAACGGCATAGTCTACGGCAATAAAAATCAGCTTCAAAGAGTTTCCGGCAAGTATTATATAAACGGATTAAGACTTAATGCGGACCCCGAGCTTGGCTACGGAGTTATCTTTATCGCAGCGGATGAGGCGATAGTGGTGGATACCGCCGGCAGACAGGTAAGAGGTGCAAACAGAGTTATAAAAGACGGCGAAGGCTATTGGGTAGTTATACAAAACAATAAATTCGTCGCAAGAGTGAGTGATTCCGATAAGCCAAGACTAAAGAATGGAAAGTTTTATCACTATAACAGTGATAAGTCCATCAAAAAGGACGAGGATAGATACAGCAGAGATCCTATAACCTTTTCGGAGGATAATCTTTATCTTGGTGATGGATTTAAAGTTTTTAAAGCAAACTGATATGGGGAGGAAATTTAATTGAGAAAGAGTTTTTTTAAAAAACTTAAATATACCACCGCGGCTTTGTTAGCGGCAGCGATGGTAGTTGGAGGATTACAGGGAGTTGGAAGTGAGATAGGCGTTGCGTATGCAGGTGCTAGTGACCCAGTTTATTTAACTGAGTTGGAGCCTAATGTACCCTTGATGGACGGAAGACCTTATACTTCACTTACACGTAAGCACTATTATAGTCCAACTAAAATTGCAAACAGAAAGGTAAATAATCAGTTTTGGGCAGCTTCCTATGGAAACGGCTCAACCACTGCTTATAAGTATGGCTTTATAAGAGCGGGGGCTTCTGGTTTTAATGGTTGGAAATTTGATATTAACGGTCTTACCAAGGCGGTTAACACTGAGCCTGCTGATGAGCCAGAGGAAGCTTATGCTATATCCGATGCAGCCGGAGCTTTAAGCTCTACCTACCCTACAGGCAATCCGCAGGGTTATACAAATGCTTTATTCTGCGGTCCAAGTCTTCCTGTACCTCTCGGTCAAAATGATATGATTGACTTGGGGAAAAAGGCAGTTTTAAGACCTACTAGTGGAGATGTGAGTAAATTCTATCCTAGTAAAGACGGTGAGATAAGAAACGGAGAGGTAGTTAAGGCATATTATCATGATACAGTAACCAATACGGATATTGACCTTAAGCTTGAGGTAAGACTTTCAATAAAGCCCTCACCTGATAAAAAATATATTCTTGCTGAGTATACTGTATATAATGCAAATGATAATATAAATGATGCGAATGGTAAGATAGTAGATCCTTTAAGGAAAGGTGTTGATGGAGGTCGTACTGTATGGTTTGCTTCAGGCACTGACATAATGGTCGCAGGAGATGACTGGGCACCGGCATGGGCTACTAAAAAAGAAGCTCCGGATGGACAGCATATACAAGGTATACATGCTCAGGGACATAATGGTTCTACTTATAATCTTGGAGCACTTGATATACTTACCTATCATCCTCAGCTTAACTTAGGTATACAGCCTTTAAGAGTTGGAGATACAAGTAAAGTAACGACTTGGATTGGGCAATTTGGTTCTTATCCAAACAATTATGCTACGGACCTTTCAGATATATCTTATATGCCAGGAGGTACAAGCGCAGCACTGGATTCAGGTATAGCCTATTCATTTAAGTTTGACTTGCTTCCTGGTGAAACTAAAACCGGTACTATTGCTTTTTCAATGAGAGGACCTACTTACTATGTTGACCCTGTAAACGGAAGTGACACTTCAGGGGATGGGTTTTTAAGTAGCCCATATAAAACTACTGCAAAAGCTCTTTCAGTAATAGGTAGTGGAACTCCGGAAAAGGCATTTGTATTTCTTATGAATGATGAAGAAATAGATAAAACTATTAAAATACCAAGTGGCAAAGATGTTACGATACAGACTACAGATTATGTTATGGATTCAGCTATGCATGCTAAAACCAAGCCTTTTCCTATAATTATAGACTCTACTACTGGAGAAAGAACTAACTCGAAAACTATTAAGAGAAAAGCAGGTTTTACCGGAAATATGTTTGAGGTAACACATGGCAATTCAAATGTTACTTTTGGAGATATAGTTATAGATGGTAATAAAACAGCGACAGCAGCACTTTCTAAAGATCAGCAGCCTAGGGGCTCTCTGGTTAAGGCAACGGCAGGAAATGTGCTTACGCAGACAGGGGCTATTTTTAAGGACAATAAAATAATACCTGATGGAGAACCCTTTGTTGATAACAATAATAACGGGGTTTATGATGCAGGAGACACTTTTACAGATTTAAACGGAAACGGCAACTATGATGGTGAAAATACCAAGGTAGCAAGTGCCATAGATATAAGTGGCTCTGCAAATCTTAAGATGGACTATGGTACTATTAAAGACAATGAGTCTTATCAGGGCGGTGCTGTAAATATTGCAGGTTCAGGAAATATAACTGTAGCTAATAATGTAAATATCAACAGCAATAAGAATGATGCCGGAGGAAATTCAAATGTAAGACTTGGTACCGGAAAAACTGTACTGGTTGGAGAAAAGCTTCCAACCGGTTCGCGTATAGGTATCAGTACAGAGCAGGCACTTACAATTTCAAATATCGGCATCGGTCTTAAGGTAGCTGAAAAAACCGGACAGCATACTTCGCTTCCGTATTCAGCAAATAATTTTCCGGCTGATAATTCACCCGGACAGTGGACTGAATTTGGAGCAGGTACTGAATCAGACAATGTATACTTAAAAGCTACACAGGCGGCTTACAGTGTAAGCTATGTTTATAAAAATGACGTCACCGGAGTTGAAACCAGCTTAAGTAATCCTGTAAATGTGAATAAAGTGGCAGGTGATGCTATTGATCAAGCTCCGGCAACAGTTGCGGATTATATCTTTAAAAAAGTTGAAATAACACCGGACAATCACGGACTTTCAGTGGATGCTAATACCGGCAAGGTAGTTGGCTCTATGCCCGGTGTGGATGTCAGTGTAAAGTATATTTATGAGAGAAATGTGGGTATAGCATACTTTAACTCAAATGGAGGTACTCCTAATACTATAGCTCCTATTGAATCGGCTGCCGGCGGTGCACCAAGTGCAAGCATGCCTACGGTTTCAAGGACGGGCTATACCTTTGGAGGCTGGAGAAAGGTAACGGGTTTTGATGCTTCTGGTAATCCTGATTACACTCAGTACGAAGCTACTGCAACTACAGCACTTCCAAATCCGGTAGCACAGGGTAAGCTTTACTTTATAGCAAAATGGGATGTTGACCCTACTCCTTACCTTTATGAGATAACTCATAAAAATACCAATACTTTGATACCTTTAGTATTTAAACAGGATTCAGATACTACTAATTATAAGTACCTTGATACGACAAGGGCGGATAAGATAACTATTCCGGGATATGTCATGACTGCTTATAATGCCGACCCTTCAAATAAGGGAGTATTTGGTCAGACTTATACTGACAGTGAGGGTACTATTACAGCAGCTACTACCACAGAATATGTAGGCAGGATGCCGCTTGGACCATTAAAGGTAAATTATATATACAGAGTGGATTCTTCACAGAACTTTCCATTTACTGTAGAGCATAAAACCCCGAGCGGTACAGATGTGGGTACAGCTATCCCTCCTGTAAGCAGAAAGGCGGAGGCTCCTATAAGTGCAGAGCCTAGAAATATACCGGGCTACAGATTAAGGGATGTTACTGTAACAGTCGGAAAAACTGCGAATATGGCTGCTTATATTGTAGGTCTTGATGAGATGGCAGGGGGCAATTCCAATAACTTCTTTGACAGCGACAGGAAGTTCAACGGCTATATGCCGAACCAGGCAGTTACAATAAGATATACTTATGATGCCGACGGCTATGCAGTGACCAGAAACTATATAGATACAACCACTAACAGAGCTATAGGTACTCCGGTATCTATAGGCGGCTACCAGGACAATCAGGTACTTGCTGTGCAGGATACCGGCGGAGTACTCAGTGCTCCGGCTACAAGATACGGATATGTATATTCAGGAAACAGTGATGTAGACCCTGTAGGCAGCCCTATTACCGTAGCAACCAACGGCGGTTTAAGTGGTAATGTAGCTTCAAGCGATATCCTTGTGAATCACAAGATGAACAGAGATGCAAATTATTGGAAGCATATGAACTTCGCAGTCGGAAATGCTCCTTATAACAAGGGAAGCATATCAACTGTTGCACCTATACAATTTTTAATAGATGACCCGGTTACAACAAATGTTGAAGACGGAGCTCATACCTTTAAATTTATACAGGACAACAACACTTTACCGACTCCTACCGCTCAGGATGCACCTTACTACAGGTTTGAGGGCTGGTACATCGATGCCGACTGTACAAATAAGGTACTTGATAATACAACCTTTAAGGGTGATGTCACACTGTATGCAAAATTTGATAAAGACCCGGCATACTGGGTAGATATTAACTTTGACAGTGATGACAAGGGAAGCATCACAGGAAATACCTCACTTAATGTAAGAAGAGATGCTACTTGGGCTTCTATAGCTGCAGAGCGTGCTACTCCGGTTGAGAGCGTACCTAACTATGTATTTGACAAGTGGACCATCAATGGTGCTACAGTTGAAGACGGTACAGTACTTATAGGAGGAACCTACCATGCGAACTTTAAAAAGAATCCTGTTATATGGGGTCTTAGAATAGGTGACTTCAATGCTTCAGGTCATATAAATTCAAGTGGCAAGGGACAGATAAGAGTCAGAGAAACTCAGCCGGGCAATGTATACATAATTACTGATGCAAATGACAATGTAGTTGCAGTACGTACTGCTCCTGACGGCAATTTACTTACTTTTGACGGACTCTATCCGGGAACTAAGTATTTTGTACGTGAGGCGGCACCAGGCACTACAGCGGCAATAGGACAGCCTGCACCTTCAGGAAACGGCATAAGCATTCCTAAAGAGGTAAAAATACCTACACTTGAAGACAACTACAATGTAGGCTTTGACCCTGTAAATGAAGACAGATCACAGATAGTTGTAAATCCTGCCGACCCGGATTCAGACTATGCAATTTTAGATGAAGACGGAAATGTAGTAAACTATCCCGGCAGTGATAACGGCTGGAAAACTCCGGTTGGAAAAAATCCTTCAACCGTAACCTTTGACAACCTTGACCCGAGCAAGACTTATACAGTGGTTGCAAGGAAGAAAGGTGACACAAGTGTTACCGCAGCTTCTAAGAAGGACCTTGGAACCAGCGTAAGCGCCAATCCGGGTGATACCTTGGAAGCAGCTAAATACATCGTTGAGGTAAAGCCCGGCGACAACAATATAGTGAAGATACTTTCCGTAGGCGGAAAAACTCCTTCAGAGCACATCAACAGCACCGACTTAAAGGTAACCGATGCCAAAGCCGAGGACGAGGTAAGCGTACATGCTGAATCGGTTGACAGCAATGGCAAAGCATTTAAACACTGGGTGGTAATTGCAGGAAGAAGCAAGAACATTTCAGGAAAGATAACAACACCTGATTTCACATTTAAGCTTAGCGGAAGCAATGTAGTCTTAAGAGCCGTATATGAGAAATCAAGACCGAATGCACACAGCGGAAATGCTGCAAATGCTATAGTGGATGAAGAAATAAGAGGCGGTGCTTCAGGCGAGTATTCACTTGACCCTGACGGCATAGAAGGCGTTGAAAGCCGTCTTACTACTCCTGAGGACAGAGTACTGATAGGTCAGGATGCGGATGTAAGGTACAGAGTAGTCTTTAATAAGAGGACTGCAACTGCAGCTGAAACTGCTGATGTTAAAGCTGTGTCCGTATCAGGCATAGACCATCCGGAAGCCTTCACTACCGCATGGGGACTTGATATTAAAGCTGAAAGATATGTTGACGGCAGATTTACAGGCAACATCATACCGGCTCCGGCTTCACCTTCAAATGCTACAGTACCTGTACTTGTACAGCTTCCGGCAGAAGACAGCGATATGATGGATTATCAGCTCTTTGATGTAACTGATGCTGCTACACTTGCAGCCGGTGCAATAGACAACTTTGCAGCTGATGTAAGCAATAATCCTGAAAATACCGCGGGCTACTTCGCTTTCTCAGGTGAAATCGGTCATAAGTATGTACTTGTTTATTCAAAGGCATTCAGGCTTAAATTTATAGACAATAATCAGTCATTATATTACCTGGATTTAAATAATACTAATAATAACTTCTACCATACCTTTAAAGTAAGAAAGAAGGATTCGGTTTCGCAGTATGCAAGCGGCCCAGACGGATACGGCAAGGTAATGGATTATGTAAGTAATATAATGAGAACTCCTTTTGAAGACATCTACGGTGTTCAGTATGATTATGTGGCATGGAGCAAACGCAATATTCCGGAGGCTATCAGAGAGTTTAAGGACGACTCTGAGGTAACCAGCAGACTCCTGCTGTATGCATACTATAAAGATAACCGTAAAGCAAAGGATTCAGCTTATAGTAAGCTTGAAGATCTTAAGATACATGCACAGGATGTAGCAAGAAGTCCATACTTAAAGTCAGATGAGGTTGAAGATCTTCAGAAGGCAATTGCACGTGCTGCTGCAAGACTTGCACAGAAACGTGGAGAAATCCTTGATAAATCACTCTTTGAAGCCGGCGCCTCACCTGAGGACCCGAAGCGTATGGCAAATCTCAGAGAACTTCAGGAGTGTATTGATGAATTGGAGCGCTTATTAAGCTATTATGAGGATTTAATCTCTGACAGAAGCAATAGATTTATAAGAGTCACCGGCGGAGGCAGCTCAGGCGGAAGCGGAAGTGCCGGACGCGGTAACGGAACTGCAGAAAGACCATTTGAGTTAATCGGTGAGAGAACCTTCTCTCTCGGTGTTGACGGAAACTGGAAGATAAACGAAGCAACCGGAAAATGGTCATTTGTATTAAATGGAGGACTTCCATTAAATAATACCTGGGGCAAGATACAGTATGCCGATGCGGCAACCGGAAAGCTCCTTACAAAATGGTATTTCTTTGATAATCAGTCATCAATGGCACAGGGCTGGTACCATGATGAAAGGACTGATAAATGGTACCTCCTTAATGATTCAAACGGAGCTGACGGAGGACAGATGATAACAGGCTGGCATAAAGATGCTGCAGGAGTATGGTATTATCTTGACCCGGTAGTTGGAGAAATGTATCTCGGCTGGCATCAGGTCGGCGAGCACTGGTACTACTTTGCACCAAATGCCACAGAGGGTCATCCACAAGGCTCACTTTATGTAAGCACTACAACACCTGACGGTTATAGAGTGAACCATGACGGTGAATGGGTGCAGTAGAGCGAGAAGGAGAGATAGTGAATGAAAAAAATTAATTTAAAAAGGCAGGTGGCTTTTACACTGTCTGCCAGCATGGCTTTTGCCATGCTGGCACCGGCTGTGCCGGTTAATGCGGCACCAGACAGCAGATACAAAACTATTAAATTTAACCTTGGCATTTATAATAAATATGAAGGTCAAACTCTTGGTGATTTAGAGCCTGACACCGCTGTCAATGGAGTAATAAAAGCTGGTCATTATGCAGGATATCAGGTGGACACGGGAGCTAACGGTCAGGCTTCAACTTCTGTTAATACTGCTAGCCTTGAAATGCCTTGGTGGAATATAGAATGGGACGCATTTGTAAATAGTTTATCAACTACAAATCCAATAGCAAAACCTAATGAAAATACTCCCGGTATTACTTGGGGCGGCAAGACATTTAATTTTAAAGGTTATGCACTTGCAGGTTGGTATGAAAATGATTTTACTACAGATCCAACTCAGCAGAGAGTAAATAAACTTCCAACAAAATTTCCTGTTCAAACAAATGGTAGCACTACAAAAACCTATTATGCGCATTATGTATCAGATGGTACTACTTATAATTTTAAGGTAAGTCATAAAGATACTACTACAGGAGCAGGTATACTTGGAGTATTTGATGACAGTGCTACTACTAATGTAGAGGATACAAAAGAAGACCCTGTAAAGACTGATAAAACTTTAGTATCTGTACAGGCAAGACCTAAGGTGATACCGGGCTTAAAAGCTAATATTCCTGTAGTTACTATAGAAGGTACTCAGGCTGACTCTGCATTACTTACTAAGTATAATTTTACAGTGGATGCCGACAACAATGTAACGGGCAACATCATTAATAAGGAAGTAAAGGTTGATTATACCTATATAGTAGATACCACAAAGACCTTTAACTTTACGAGTGAGCATGTTTACTTAAACGCCGACGGCAGTGCCGTTACCAATCGTAAGCTGGAGAGAGCTTCACTTAACGCAAATGCCGACATCGCTTCAAATGCGGCAACGGTTAATGTAAGACAGCCCGACCAGGCTGCGATAACTCCGCAAAACGGCAATACAGAAGCCAGATATAAGCTGGTTACTACTGACGGAATAAACCCGGCAACCGGTGCAGCAATTGCCAGTGCTGAAGTTAAGAAACCCTATTATACCGCAGGTACTGCTGCTGATCCTAATCGTTTTGTAGTAGCACATAGCAATACCTTTGATTCTGACCATAGAGTTGGTGGCAAGATGCCTAACCAGAGTGTGGGAGTAAGATATACTTATATGCCTAACCCAAATTACCAGATACATGTGGCAGTAAAATATGTTGATGAAAATGATCAGCCTATAGCTTCACTGGTAAAGACTGCAGCAGGTGCAAGCTGGAATATCAATAATGATAATACTGTAGAGTTTAATGTAGTTCCTCACGGGACAGTAAACATTCCGGTACCCAGTCTTAGCTCGGAAGGCTATGGTAATCCTAATTATGTATATACCAGCAATGCACTTGAAGTGGCAAATACTGTGAATAACTATGTTGCTAATTCTGCTGCTGGAAATTATGCGGTTACTATAAAGAATGATACAATTGCGATGAAGATTACCTATACTAAGGACCCGGCACGCTGGGGCAGAGTAACTATCGCTAAAGAAGGTGTAGGAAGTCTTAAAAATGCGGACCTTACAGAATATGATAATGCTCAAGCTAATCCTATAAGCCTTAAGAAAAATATTAGCAATGAAGTGGCTGTAAGCTATGCGGTACTTCCAACCCCTGAAGCCATTCCGGGCAGCGGCTATGACTTTGACGGCTACTATATTTCAGGTACCAACATTCCTATTAATCCGGTCGGAGATACCAATGTAGCGGCACCTTATAAGTTAGATGCCAGATTCAAGCCTAACAGCGAATGGAAGTCACTTACCTTTAAATTCGGCAATACTGCAAATCCTCACGGTTATATGTCACCTACCGGAGGCAAGACCCTTACAATATATCCTAAGGACAATGCCGGAAATGCCAGGGTAATAACTCTCGGACAGTTATCAAGCGGTTTTACTGATGCTCAGACAGGTACGGACTACTCTCTGGAATTTCCTCAGGTAGTAGCGGATGCCGGCTATGAAGTAAGATGGTATGACGAGAACGGAGATCGCGTTCTGGATACCGAAAACATGGCGGACAGAGTAGACGGTGCTATATTCACTGCTTACTGTGTATCTCCATTTGTTGCAAGAACTCCTGAAGCACAGGGCATGATAAACAGCAATGACGGCTCGGTATCAATCAACCTGCTTGCAGCTTCAGACGGTCTTACCTATAACTCAGACCCAAGCTCATATTATGCGGTGACTGATGAAAGCGGCAAGATAGTAAGGCTTGTTAGAAACCGTGACCTTCAGGCAGCTAACGGGGTTATTGCAGGTGTACTTCCCGGAAAGAAATATCAGCTGCATGAGCTTCAATCAAATGTCGGAATTAATGGTATTGTAACCGAAGGCTCTATGATTACCGATATTGATCCAAGCATTAGAAGTGCTGTACCTAAGGATGTAAGTACACCGGTCAGTGTAACTCCTGATGTGGCAGTTGATGTTAATAATGACAGAAAAAATCAGGTTACTATCTCACCGGTAACACCGGGAATGAAGTATGCAATTCTTGATGCAAATGGCAATCCTGTACCGGGTGCAAACTGGAAAGCTCCGGCTTTTGGTGAAAACAGTGTAACCTTCGGCAACCTGGCACCGGGTATGGTATATTCGGTTGTAGTTAAACCGGCTTCAGATGCCAGCCTGCCATCTACTGATGCTTCACTTGAAAGACTGCCGTTTACTGCTTCCGCAGCAGTAAATGCCGGAAATAAGTTGAGCTTTGCAGGCATTGATGTCACTGAATTGGAAAGTACGACAAATCCTCCGGCTGATTACAACGATGTACCTACAGGTCAGGCTATGGGCTTTACCGCTCCTACTTTGCATGATAATAAGGCATTTAGAAGATGGCTTATAATAAGCGGAGCTGAGAGTGCAGTTGTTGCAAACGGAAGAAGAATCAATGTGACTATGCCTGCCGGAAACCTGATTCTTCAGCCCTTCTATGCTACACCTGGAGAGCATGCCGACTGGGGAAATAACCTTGTTAGCCCAAATGTTGATAATCAGAGTGTAAATGCAAGTATTCCTTCAATCCCTGAAGTTCCGGGCAAGAAACTTAGGGTCCATGTAGAAAAGAGAGCAGTTCCGACAGCGATGGCAGCACAGATAGATGCTCTTGAAACCGGCGGTCATTATAAGGGACTGTGGATGCTTAAAGCCAGCCTTGAAGAGGAAGTGAGTGCAGGCAACTGGATACCGTTTACTATCCCGGCAGGAAGCACCTACAGTACGGATATAGCGGTAGATACCGGAAGATTAAGTCCGAACCGCACTTATTCACTTTATAAGGCTACTTCAAGCAATGCAGCTCCGGAGCCGATTAACAATGTAATTGACCCTAACTGGCAGGATGCAAACTCCGGCTATCCAGGACACTTTACTCATAACTATGAATTTGGAACCAGCTATATATTAGGCTATACGCTTCCGGCTTTATACAGAATCACTATCAAGGAAAATATAGGCAATCAGCTGCTTGCTCAGTTTGATATTCCAGAAACTGATGTTTTAGCAAATCACGAGTCAAAATATGCTTCCTTTATCAGACAGTCTGAGGTTGACAATAACGGTATCACTTGGACTTATAAGGGATTAAGCTTAAGCGACGGTGACTTTGATGAATTTAATCCTGTGGCGGCTCTTGATGACGATAAGACAGTCTATCTTTACTATGCAAATGACAGAGATGAGAGAAATGCCGCTGAAGCTAAGCTCAATCAGCTTAAAGCCGAGGCTGAGGCACTTTTAAAGACTTCTTTAAAGTATGTGCAGAGAAATAATTTAAATTCTGCACTGCGTGAGGCTCTGGCTGTGCTTAATAAAGTAAATCCTAAGGCTACTACTGCTGAGCTTTTACAGGCTATAAGCAGACTTGAAACCGTACTGAATGACATTAAAAACGGCGGCTCGGGCGGCAGCAGCAATGGCGGCTCAGGCGGCGGAGGCGGAGGCGGCGGTGCTGCCAGCAAGGGCATAATAGCTGAGACTAATGCCAATACCTCTGCAATAAGAGTAGGTCAGGACGGCAACTGGGAGCTTGTAGATGCTGCAAACCATATCTGGCAGTTCAAGCTTAACGATGGCTCAAAATTAAAGGGCTGGGCTAAGCTTTCATATACCTATAATGGAAAAGAAAAAATCGCCTGGTATCACTTTAATGATGGAGAAAACATGGACAGCGGCTGGTACTATGATGCTTCCGGAAATAACTGGTATTATCTCTCAGAAGACCATAACGGCTTCTTTGGAGAGATGAAGACCGGCTGGCATTTTAATAATCACGATTATAAGTGGTATTATTTAAATCCGGCAGACGGCAGTATGCTTACCGGCTGGCAGAATATAGGCGGAAACTGGTATTATCTTACAGTAACTGCGAATATTCAATCCTGGTTCTTTAACAGTGATACCAGAAGATGGGAATACCGTACAGATGTCAAACATCCTTACGGATCCTTATTTATAAATGAAGCTACTCCTGACGGTTATAATGTCAATTCCGATGGAGTGTGGAATTAATAATTAGTTTATATAAGTATTATTATAAAACTTAATATTCTAAACTAAAGATAAAAGCTAAGCTCTATAAATCGCTGGATCCAGCGATTTATAGAGCTTTCTTTATAAACGTTAGGACAATACGTACCTTGATTATAGAAAGGCTTTAAGGAAATAGGAAGTTTATATGGATAAATTTATTGAAGAAATTAAGAAAGAAATTATGTTGGATGAGCAAAATCTTATATTTACTAAAGAGGGGCAGAAGCCGTTATTTCACATATACCCTAATTCACGTATACTTGTAATAGGTCAGGCTCCCGGTATAAAAGCTATGAAAAGCAGAATATGCTGGAATGATCAAAGTGGAAAAAGGCTTCGCAGCTGGATGGATATAGATGAGGATATTTTTTATAATTCCGGTCTAATAGGTATAATGCCTATGGATTTTTACTATTCCGGAAAAGGAAAAAGCGGTGATTTGCCGCCAAGAAAAGGATTTGCACAAAAGTGGCATGAAAAAATACTTTCTCATTATAATAATATAAAGTTAAAGATATTGGTTGGAAGTTATGCACAAAATTATTATCTTGAGAAATTTAAGAAAAAGACATTAACTGAAACAGTAGCTGCCTATAAGGAATATTTGCCGAATTACTTTCCTGTAGTACACCCCTCCCCGAGAAATATTATGTGGCAGTTAAAAAATCCATGGTTTGAGGAAGAAGTTGTGCCACAGCTTAAAAAAGAAGTAAAAAAATTGCTAAAATAGTTTACTATCAAGTAAAAAGGTATATAATAAAACAGTAGGTTTTATTAATTATTACTGTTTTAAAGGTAATATCTCTTTTAAGAAAGGAAGGAAGATATGTCAATGGTAAATGACAGAAAAGCTGCAATTATAGGCTGCGGCTTTGTAGGGTCAAGCTCAGCTTTTGCTCTTATGCAAAGCGGACTTTTTTCAGAAATGGTTTTAATAGATGCGGATATAAACAGGGCAGAAGGGGAGGCGCTGGACATAAGTCACGGACTTCCCTTTGCAAAGCCTATGAAAATATATGCAGGAAGCTATGATGATATAGCAGATGCCGCAATTATTATAGTGACAGCGGGTGCGGGGCAAAAACCCGGAGAAACAAGGCTTGACCTGGTAAAGAAAAATGTAGCTATATTTAAATCAATTATTCCTGAGATAGCCAAAAGAGAATTTAACGGAATTTTGCTAATAGTTGCAAACCCGGTAGATATACTAACTTTCGTTGCAGCTAAATTAAGCAAGCTGCCCGAAAATCGTGTATTCGGCTCAGGTACGGTTTTAGACTCAGCCAGACTTAAATATTTGCTCGGGGAGCATCTTAATATAGATAATAGAAGTGTGCATGCATTTATTATCGGGGAGCATGGAGATAGTGAGATAGTGGCATGGAGCAGTGCCAATGTATCTGGTATACCGATTAGTGATTTTTGTGAGATGAGAGGTTACTTTGCTCATAAAGAATCAATGGAAAAAATTGCGGAAGAAGTAAAAAACAGCGCTTATGAAATAATAGAGAAAAAACATGCGACTTATTATGGTATTGCAATGTCGGTAAGGCGTATCTGCGAAGCGATAATAAGAGATGAAAAGTCTATATTGCCGGTATCCTCTATACAAAGCGGTGAATACGGCATAGAAAAGGTAGCTCTCAGTCTGCCTGCCATAGTGGGAAGAAGGGGCGTAGAGAAGGTGGTGCCGATAGAATTAAGTGAGAGCGAAAAAGAGCAGCTGGTGAAGTCTGCAAATACGCTGAAGGAGGTAATAGAAAATTCAGTAGATTTATAATTGCTTGTTTTAATTTTACAATGCTGAAATAATATAGAAAGAATGAAAAAATAAGGGTCCTTTAAATTACTGTATTTGGTAGTTTATGGGACTTTATTTTAATTTAAGGATATATTATATTGAGCATTGAAAGCAAAGTATACTTTTCAGAGGATGAGTTTATAAAAGACTGGCTTATTTATAATTTGATAGTTGTCTTGATATACAACTACTATTTATTGTAATAATAATTAAAATCTAAAAAAAGCTTAAACAATAAACTATTTGGCAAGAACTTACAGAAATATTACGAAGTTCTTGCTATTTTTTTATTATTAAGAATTATATAAGATATTATTGTAAAAAAATTATAAAAATGTTATACTGCATTTAATATTTAGATAAAGTGTGTCTGGATATGGTTTAGGTAATCTTCTATAATAATAACGGCTCCAGTTTTTCAAAAAATATAAATAAATAAGGAGGCAGCTATGACAAAAAATAGATTTGTTAGGCTATGCTTAGTTTCGTCACTGCTTGCAATTTCACTTTCAGGCGCTGCACTCGCAGGAGAGTGGAAGGAAAGCAATGGAAACTGGCAGTATGTCAATACTGACGGAAATCCGGTACAGGATAAGTGGATAAAGTCAGGTGACAGGTGGTTTTACCTTGGAGGCGACGGCAATATGCTGAAAAACTCTCTCGTTCAGGACGGAGGAGAGCTTTATTATGTCGATGCCGAAGGGGCTATGCTTGCAGAAGCATGGAAGGAGGTGCAGGACCCTGATGACGGAGAAAAGTACTGGTATTATTTTACTAAGACCGGAAAAGCTCATAAAAACAGAAGTGATAAGTTTTCCGCAAAAGAAGTGAATGGAAAAAAGTACTTCTTTGATGATACCGGTAAGATGGTAACAGGCTATGTCACTGCGGAGGGGCGGAAAGTGGATGCAGATAATAGGGCTCCTTATATTGATACTACTTATTATTTCGGCGAGGATGGTGCTATGTATACTAATAAGTGGTACAGGTATGAAAAGGTGGCAGACGATAATCTTTCCAGCAAGCTTGCCGGCAGAGAGTATCAGTATTTCAGTGAAATGTGGCTTTACTTTGATGCAAACGGCAAGAAAGTTAAAGCGGAAAATGATACCAATGCAAAAATCAAGGAAATCAACACTAAAAGATATGCCTTTGATGAAAACGGTATCATGATGCCGCAGTTTTCTGTAAATAATTCAGAAATTTCAATTGCTACAAACAGTAATGCCAAGCTGCGTTATGGCTCAGAAGATAATGACGGTCATCTTGCTGCGGAATACTGGGCATTTAAAGTCCCAAGCGTTGCCATGAGCGACAAGGACTTTGATGAGCAGGAATTCAGCTGGTTTAGAACAAAGCTTGACGGAACTGTATATAAAAACAGAATCTACGGCGTCTATGGCAGAAAATATGCTTTTGATGAAATCGGACGTATGCAGACAGGCTTTGTAATAATGAATGCAGATGGAACCTTCTCCAAGCAGTTTGACGTAGATGCTTTCAGCAGCGGAGATTTTAAGGATACTGAAGCAGGAATTGCTGATGTCCTGCCTGTAATTAAGAGAGGAGATATGTATCTGTTCAGCTCTGACGAGTTAAATGACGGTTCTATGATTGCTGGAAGAGAAGCTTCTGTAGTGCTTGCTGACGGTGTTGCAACCTTCGGCTTTAAGCAAAACGGTATCGTTTACGGCAATAAAAACCAGCTTCAAAGAGTCAAGGGCAAATATTATATAAACGGACTCAGACTTAGTGCCGACCCTGAGCTTGGATACGGAGTTATATTTACAAAAGACGGCGACAGAATAGTTGTAGATAAAGCCGGAAGCCGAATCAGGGGCAACAGAAGGATTTTAAAAGACACGGAGGGATATTGGATAGTCATAGAAAACGGTAAATTCTTTGCAAGACTGGATGATGCCGATAAACCGAGATGGAAGGACGGAGTGCTTTACCACTATGATGCGGACAGGTCTTTAAAGACTGATGCAGAAAGGTATAGCAGAGGTCCTGTACAGGATTATGAAAAAGACTTAAACCTTGGAGGTGGATTCCTTGTTTTTAAAGAAAGATAACTGTAGTAAAGAACTCATCTGCTTTTACAGAGAAATGGGTGATACTTTACTCAAAAGGATATAGGGAGGTATTTATTTAATGAAAAAGAGTTTTTTAAAAAAGCTTAAGCAGGCTGCCGCAGCTGTATTATCAGCGGCTATGGTGGCGGGAGGGATGCAGGGCTTTGGATATGGAGTAAATAATGTACAGGCGGCAACGGAGCTGCAGCCGAATACAAAGCTTCAGAGTACAAATGATAATACGCATATTGGTGTAAGTACAGATGGTCAATATACCTTTGGACGTAGCGACTCAACAGCTTATGTGTTCGGAGATGCTTCAGCTCATAAGGGAAGCAATAACTGGAATGGCAATTCAATACCAAATCAGTATTCTTTTAACTTTGCGGCTATAGTAGATGAAACACATATGGAAAATAATACACAGGGCTATAGCTCCTCAACTGCTAGTGGTGACGGAGGAGATCCTGTAGTGCAAACGGCATATTCAGGTAATAGTGCTAAAAACTGGTGGCTGACTTACTATGCATTTGGCAAACCTAATAAGGTCGGGAACTTGGATGATTCTCCTGAAACACTTGATGCTTCAGGTGCTGTAGATCCTGTAGTTACAGGCTATAAAAGTAATAATATAGAAGAAAATACCGCTGACTTTACTCCTACTAATAAGGCGAAAATAAAGACTTTTAATGAAAAAAGCCTCGGAGTTAAGAAAAACGGAGATGTTACGGTAGTTTCAGATGGTGGGACTCCAAAAGTAGAAGTAAGACAGGAGCTTAAATCTTCGGATGACGGTAAATGGCTTATTATTGAATACACAGCATATAATATGACAGATAATAATTTGGATTTTATGATAGGAAATCATACTGATACTCAGGTTTATAACCACGACGGCTGCCCCACTATAGTTACTACACAGGGAGTGCGTGGAAATACCTTTGAAGGTCTGCACATGATAGCAAACTATATGCCAAATGGCTCTACCCCTGATGCTGCTAATCGTAAATATAGATTTTCTAACTTGGATATCCTGACCTATTTGCCGGGCTCCGACCTTGATATTGGAATAAAGAGAAGACCCGGAGATTCTACAGATAAAAGTGAGCTTCGTGTATGGGCTGGACAGTATTCTCAGACAGCTGGTATAGACCATACTAAATGGGTATTTTCAAAATCAAAAAGAGGATTTAAGGGGTCTCCTAAGACTTCTGAGAGAAGCTTTGACTCCTCAGCTGCATTTTCAGCTTACTTTAACCTTAAAGGACATGAAACAAAAACTGCAAGGTTCGCAGTTTCTATGAAGCCTTCAGTTTACTATGTTAAGCAAGGTGCCACAAATGGAGACGGCTTTATTGCCAGCCCTTACGGTTCCGTAAAGGAAGCGGTGGAAGCTATAAAAAAGACTAAAGTGAAAAAGGCATATATTTACCTTATGAGTGATGTGGATATTGCTGAAACTATTGACATTCCTACAGGAGTAAATATTACCTTTGAAACAACTGATTTCACTATAGATGATAATGCTAACTATAACGTGAACCAAGCAAACGGTTATTATTACCAAAATGCCCCCAATCCTTATCCTGGAGAAGCTAACAGAAAGATTATAAAAAGAGGCGGCGATTTTAAGGGAGCTCTCTTTAATGTTACCGGAGATAAGACAGGACTTACTATAGGTGATGTTACTGTAGACGGCGGTAAAGAAAATGGTAAGGAAGCAGAGGCTGCGCTTATCACTGCAAATAATGGTACAGTTGCACTTAGGAGAAAAGCAGTCCTTCAGAATAATAAGGTTACTACTGCAGACAAAGCAAGTGCCATTGATTTAAGCGGTTCAGCAAACCTTGATATGAACTACGGTACTATAAAAGATAATATTTCAAAAAATAATTCAGCGGTTAAGTATTCCTCAAGTGGTAAGTTTACCGTAGGAAGTACAGTTACTATACAAGATAATAAGGACGATGGCGGCACGGCTGCAAATGTCTTTCTTGATACCGGCAAGGTTATAACTGCAACTAAGGACCTTGGAGAATCAAAGATAGGTGTAAATGTGAAGCAGCTTCCAAATGATAACAATCATGGTACTGCTGTAGCTGAATATCCTTCCAGCTTAGGCTTAATGCCGTATTCGGCTTTAAACTTCCCAGCTGATAAAAAAGGAAACTCTGTAAGTGCCGGAGATGTAAGCAAGCAGGTTACCGGAGGAAGCAATCCACAGGAAGCAAGTAAAATCTATTTAGGAGCGGCTTTTTTCAGCTTATCAATCTTCTATCTGGATCAAGATGGAAACAATATGCCTTCTCTTAACTCAACTAATGAAAGTCTTGCTGCCGGAACGCCGATTAATAAATCTTTCACATCGGTTTCAGGCTATACCTTCAAGGAATATAAGGTGGGAAACGGTGCTGGTACTGCAACACTTAATTATGAAGGGCTTACCGGAAGCAATGGAAGTATAAGCGGAGGAATGCCGGATAAGAATACCAATATCAGTGTAATCTATCAAAAAGAGCAGGTTACTTACTACTTTGATAAGAACTTTGGTCCTGAAATAAACAGACTGCTTCCGGTTTTACATGAGCCTGTTAAGGCTTTGGGAGGCTCTGTATTAGGAAGCTTACCGACTACTACAAGACCGGGCTATGATTTTGAAGGCTGGTTCCCGTTTACTGATGCCAATAATAATCATTTGTTGGATTCTGGAGAGGAGGATGCAGGCGGAACAAAGCTACAGTCTTATCCTAATCCAACTTCTGCTTTTACTAAGCATTATTATGCAAAATGGACACCTGGTGCTGCCGGCTACCCAGTGGTAATCACACATAAGAATGTCAATCCTGCACTTGAGATTAACTTTGGCGGAATGACAAAGAATTACCAGATTGATGCACCAGTATCTGAAAATTCTGTTGCTATTCCAGGCTATCGGTTTAACCAAGGCAGATCGACAGTTTCTCCTACAGGTCAGGGAAGCATAGATGCTGCAGGTCATTATACTCTTGCTCATATGATAGCCAGCGGTATTAACCTTAATTTCAGATATAATGTAGATAATGGACATCCCGGCTTTAGATTTACCGTAAAACATCAGGCTGGTGGCATAGATATAATACCTCCGGTAGACACAATGAAAAAACCTGAAATGCCTATAACTGCTGAAAAATCAGCCAGCTTAGTGCAAACAGGATATATTTACAGCGGATTCAGCATAACAGAGGGCGCAGCTTCAAGGCCTAATGATTATGTGGTAGGCTTGCTTGATACTCCCGGACTTGTAGTTTTAAATGATGTAGTTGACGGCAAGTTCAGCGGCTATATGCCTAACCAGAACGTAACTATTATCTTTAATTACAATTCACTTTCTCAGCCCAGTCTGATGAGAAAGTTTAATGACAGAATAAATAATAAGACTCTGCTTTCAAGAGTTGATGTTAAAACAGGCAGTATAAACGAGCCTATACCGAATGATAAGCAGCTTTATGGCTATAAATGGGATTCAGATTCAACTGCTTTGATTTCACCTACCGGTACTGCTGCGGTTGATCAGACTACAGGTACGCTCACAGGCTCCATGCCTCCAAGCAACCAGAACTTAAGGGTTGATTACAAGCTTAGCAGAGACAGCAGCAAGTGGAGAAATATAAGGTTTGAAGTAATAGCTCCTCCAAAGGGAAGCCTGGTTGCTAAACCGAATGCTCCCACTTCCTTCCTTGCAGATGACGGAACTCCTGCGGGACGTGAAATGGCATATAATTTTGCTAAGCTGGTAAGCGAGGGCTATATACCTGATACAGTGCCTGAAAGCCAGTATTATATGTTTGAGGGCTGGTATTTGGATTCTGCCGGAATTAACAGGGTTGAGAGCGGTACGACCTTTCCGACAAGCAGCGCAGACCTTGTGCTTTATGCAAAATTTGTTGAAGACCCTTCAAAATGGGTAGACATTCATTTTGATAAGGGTGAGCATGTAACTTCAGTTTCGCCTACTTCGGCACATGCACATTATGATGCTACTCTTGCACAGGCTTTAGCAGATAATTATGTAAATGTGGTTTATGAAGTAAACTATATTCATAAGAGCTGGACTATAAACGGTACTAATGTAGATAACAGCACTCCTTTAGTAAATGGTGCCACCTATATTGTACACGGCAGAAAGGATCCTAATATATGGGGTCTTAATATAGGCGACTTTAATGCTTCCGGTCATATAGGACCTGACGGAAGCGGTCAAATCAGAGTTAGAGAAACTCAGGCAGGTCATGTATATATTGTAAGCGATGACTTTGGCAATGTAGTTGCAGTTAAGACTGCACCTGATAACGAGGTACTCCTCTTTGACGACCTCTATCCGGGAACTAAATACCATGTTCAGGAAGCAGTACCGGGAACTGTGGTAACTGTAGGTCAGCCTATGCCGGCACCAATTCCGGGAGTTATAAGCGATCCCAAGCCGGTAATAATACCTACACTTGAGGATAACTATAATGTAGGCTTTGATCCTAAACATGAGGACAAGGCACAGATTACAGTAAATCCTGCCGACCCTGATTCAGATTATGCACTTATAGATGAGAACGGCAATGTCGTACAGTACCCGGGAAGCGATAACGGCTGGAAGACACCGGTCGGCAGAGGACCTTCAACAGTTACCTTTGATAATCTAGATCCTGGAAAAACCTATACTGTAGTTGCGAGGAAAAAGGGAGATAGCAGAGTTCCTGACCCTCTTTCAAAGAAAGAATATGGAACCGATGTAGTTGCGAATCCAGGCGATATGGTAGATGCTAAGAAGTTTATAGTTGAGGTCAGACCTGAAAATGCAAGTGAAGTGAAAATCGTTACTGTAGCGGGAACAGACCCGTCACAGCATGAAACCGGAAGCAGTAACTGGAAAGTAACCGATGCCAAGGAAAAGGACGAAGTAGTAATCCATGCAGACCCTGTTAATTCAGCCGGAAAGAGATTTTTATACTGGGTGGTAGTAGCAGGAAGAAGCAAGGGAGTTTCAGGTAGAATAAAAGCTAATGACTTCACCTTTAGTATGAGTGCAAACAATATAGTATTAAGGGCGGTTTACGAAAGATTCGGACCGGCTGAGGGTAATTACAATGCCATAGTTGAAGAAGAAATCAGGGGAGGTGCTGTCGGAGAGTACGGCATAGAGCCTGAGCATATAGCAAGGCTTGAAGAGGAGCTTACTACAGACAAGGACAGAGAATTAATAGGTACAAACAAGGCTGATGTAAGATATAAGATCATATTTAACAAGAGAAGGGTTAAAGTACCTGAAAGAGCTGCGGTAAAAGAAGCTTCAATTGCAGGGCAGCTCCATCCTACAGCCTTTAATGCCGCATGGGCACTTGATATAGAGGCTGAAAGATATGTAGATGGCAGACTTGTAGGCAGAGCTACCGATTCAAATGCGGAAGTTCCGGTAT
>ERZ773005.234-NODE-234-length-49629-cov-5.366402_pt1 | contig 49629 bp, 46 predicted proteins | sample MGYA00580666_ERZ773005 | MGnify/ENA primary metagenome ERZ773005 (study PRJEB29015, sample SAMEA2737999) | human oral metagenome | biome: human oral; feature: human-associated habitat; material: dental | place: China | collected 2061 ...
ATCAGGTGATGCTGCGTGAGGTCGTGGAGGGATGACAGGAACGTCGGCGCCGCGAAGGAAGGGATGATTCATGGATGGATCTCCCTTCTTTTTCTTTTATTTCAGTTTTCGCCTTGCCGGAGGGCAGCCAGCCTGTTTTTGTCCGGCGTGACATAAAGCGTTTTCTGGTTAGTGAAGATAACGAATCCGGGACGGGAACCGGACGGTTTTTTTACAAAACGGCAGAGCGTATAATCGACGGGAACATTCGAGGAACCGGCGGCTTGGCTGAAATGGGCGGCAAGACAAGCGGCGAGTTCCAGCGCGGCGGGGGAAGGATCGCCGCCGTCATAGCGCAAAATGACATGGGAACCGGGAATATCCTTGGTGTGGAGCCAAATATCGTCGCGTCGGGCCGTCTTGAAAGTAAGCCGATCATTTTGGTAATTGTTTTTGCCAACGAGAATCTCGGTGCCGTCCGGGGCCAGAAAACGGAAGGGCTGGGAGGACTTTTCGGTTCCTTTTCTGGAGATTTTTTCCTTCAGCCAGCCCCCGGCGACGAGTTCGGAGCGAATGTCGTTAAGCTCGGCCAGCGTGGCGGAAGCATCCAGCGAAGCTTCAATACTGGAAAGATACCGAATATTATCTTCGCATTCGGCGATTTGTTTTCGAAGCAGTCCCTGCGCTCGTTTTAATTTGTTGTACCTGCGGTAATAGTTCTGGATATTCTGGTTGATCGTCAGCCGCTGATCCAGCGGAACGGTCAGTGTTTTTTCGGTTGAGCTGTAAATGTCCGGGATGGTAACCTCGGCGTCGGCATGGTCAGCGAGCTGATACTGGCAGATCATCAGGTTGTCCGCGATAATTTTGGCAGTTTCCGCGTCGTCTGCGGCCGTAATTTCCTGCCGCAGTTTTTCTGCTTTGCCACGCGCGCGGCTGAGTTCGTTGTGAACCAGCTTACGAAACCGCTCTTTGTCAGGAGGGACATAGCTGCCGATGAGCGCGGCGGCACGGGCCAACATATCGTCCATATTCGCGAAGGTTTCGACCGTTCCATCCGTCAGGTAATGCAGCGGGAAAGCGGCCATGGCTTGCAGGCGGCCGTCCTTGGTAATTAGGCATGGCAATGAGGAGGAAGAAATGGCGGCGGACAGAGTCTCCTTAAATGCGGCTGAGAGAGCGGAGAAATCGGCGTCATCAAGAGACGCCACCGGCGAGTCTGCCGCTAACCCGGCGGAAAAGGCGATTTCTTTCGCAGTCACCGGGCCAAACCCCAGGCAGACATCGCTGATTGCGGCGGCTAACTTGCGTTCCGAGCGTCGGCGTATTTCGCGAAGAATATCTGCCGACGGCGCCGTCAGCACGTTTAACTTTTCCTGTCCCGGGGGAGTTTCGTAAGGGATTCCGGGCAGAACCAGCCGGACGCGGCTTGTTGCCGCCCCGATCCGGCGCAGGGCGTCAAGAATAATTCCGTCTTCGACAAGGATGAGATTGCTGTATTTTCCCATAAATTCGGCGATGAGAGTACGGGTGACAATACGCCCGCCGTTGCCCAGGCAGTCGATATCAAGGCGAACGAGGCGATCGAGGCCGTTTTGTTCAATGGCGGCAACGCGTCCCGCTTCGAGATATTTGCGCAGTACCATGCAGAAAACGGGCGGCTGCGGTAAATTTTCCAGCGGAGCGCGCAGCCGGTACATGATGGGATTTTGTGAATTGATGGAGATATAGAGCAAATGATTGCGGCCTGGCTGGCGAAGATTCAACTGGATGGTTTGCCGGTTTGGCTGTGTTATTTTGTCAATACGCGCGCCGAGCAGGCTGGCGCGGAGTTCATTGACCAGACGGTGCATGGAGAAGCCGTCTAAACTCATGATGATGACCTCGTTTCAATGATTAAGATGGTTCCAGTATAGCACCTGCCGACGCTCAGAGCAAAGCGCCGCGCGCGGGTAAATGCGAATTACGCAAATACTCTTGAATGATAGGGCGATCCATAGTATAGTTATGATATATATCGTCGCCGTTGCCGAAATTTGCGAAGCGGGATTACGGAGGGCGAGGCGGAAGAATGATCATCCATACCGGGGCGCGGACGGATACGGTGCAATATTATACGCCGTGGCTTTTAAGGCGCTTTATAGAGGGCTACGTGCTGGTGCGAAATCCGCGTTTTCCTTATCTGGTAACGCGCTACGAGCTGACGCCGGATAAAGTCGACGCAATTGTTTTCTGCTCGAAGAATTACCGGCCCATTTTGGAAGCCTTGCCGAGCATTACGAAGCGCTTCCCCGCGCAGTTTCAATACACGATTACCGCCTATGGTAAAGATATTGAGCCGGGCGTGCCGTCGATTGACGAGAGCATCCGAACGCTTTATGAGCTGGAGCGTGTCGTCGGTCGGCAGCGGGTCTCATGGCGATATGATCCGGTGCTTTTCACCGCGGAGTACACGCTGCAGCGCCATCTGGACACTTTTCAATACATGGCGGAAAAGATTGCCGGACATGTGGAGCGGTGTATTTTCAGTTTTGTGGAGATGTATAAAAAACTGAGGCGTAATATGCCGGAAATCGTTCCGCTTACGTCGGCCGACAAAAAACGCGCCGCTAAAGCGCTGGGGCGTATCGCCGCGAAATATCGGCTGCCTATCCAGATCTGTGGCATAGACGACGATTATTCCGCCTGCGGGATCGCGTCGGCCGGCTGTCTGACACTGTCAGTGCTGGAGAAAGCGAACGGCTTGCTTTTTCAAAAAATGCGGCATAGCGGGAACCGAAAGGGCTGTCACTGCATAGAAACTCGGGATATCGGCGCTTATGACAGCTGTCCGAACGGGTGCAGATACTGTTATGCGAATCAGTCTCCGACGAAAGCGCAGGAAAATTATAAGCACCATGATCCTGATTCGCCGCTGCTTCTGGGGAGACTGCGGGCGACTGACCAAGTACGGACCGCAAGGCAGATAAGTTTTCTCGCCTGTCGCCCCAGAGCCGTTCAGCAGACGCTTGATCTCTAGCGCGGTAAGGTTGGAAAGGCACGGCGAGAGATTGCGTATAGCTCTGGGGACAAGGGGAGATTTCGCAGTATTGATCGGGAATGTCGTGCGATATAAGGAGAGGATATAGTGAAAAGATTCTTTTTGATGACGACGTTAACGATGATGTTGTTGTCTGCCGGAGGTTGCGGCGGAGCTCATTCATCTGCGCCGCAACCTCCGGAAAAAGGCTCTTATCGTCATGTTTCGCCGGAAGAGGCGCAGAAGATCATGAATACAGAGACTGGGTATATTATTTTGGACGTGCGTACCCCGAAGGAATATGAAACGGGGCATATTCCCCGCGCGATCTGTATTCCCAATGAGACCATTGATAAAACGCCTCCCGCGCTTCTGCCAGATAAGCAGCAGCTGATTCTGGTTTATTGCCGGAGCGGTCAGCGCAGCGCGGCGGCAGCGAAGAAGCTGGCGGATATGGGGTATACGAATGTCGTTGACTTCGGCGGCCTTATGGATTGGCATGGCGAATTGACGACAAGCGAGCCATGAGGGAAGGAGGTTCCGTAATGAAGGAAAAGTTATCTTTCGTATGTTATCCGAAGTGCAGCACCTGCCGAAAAGCTCAGAATTGGCTGGCGGAGCACGGAATTGCGGTTGAGACGCGCGATATCCAAAAGGAAAATCCCCGCGAAGCGGAACTTCGCAAATGGCATAAGATGAGCGGCTTACCGTTGAAACGATTTTTTAATACCAGCGGGCTCAAGTATAAGGCGCTGGGATTGAAAGATAAACTTGCCGACATGAGCGAAGATGAGCAGTACGCGCTTTTGGCGACGGACGGACTACTGGTTAAGCGGCCGATTCTGGTGGGGAAAAAGAACGTCCTCGTGGGATTTAAGGAAGTCGAATGGCAGGAGCGGCTGGGCTAGAATCTTACTGAAATTATCAGCGGGTGCAGCGGGTAGAACAGAAAACAAGGTGAATTTTATTGGCGATGGCGTTTACTAAGTGGCAGGGCTGTGGAAACGACTTTATCTTAGTGGATGATATGGAGCGGCGGATTTCTGATCCGGCGGCGTTAGCGGAGCGGGTCTGCGACCGGCATTACGGTATCGGTGCCGACGGACTGATTCTGGTATTGCCCTCGGATAAAGCCGATTTTCGTATGCGGATTTTCAATACGGACGGCAGCGAAGCAGAGATGTGTGGAAATGGTATCCGTTGTTTTGCCCGACTGGTCTACGAAACCGGAAGAACAGATAAAACGGCATTCCGTGTGGAAACAGGCGCCGGTATTTTGCGTCCGTCTTTGATGACGATCGGCGAAAGGACGATGGTGCGGGTAGATATGGGAGAACCGGTGCTTACCGCCGCTCGTATTCCGGTAGACGGCTTCGGGGAGGAGCGGGTGATCGATCAGCCGATTACGGTGCTGGGAAAGACGTATCGGGCAACGTGCGTATCCATGGGGAACCCCCATTGCGTAGTGTTTCTGGACGATTTGTCGGCGTTGGATATCGATCGCGTCGGCCCGGCCTTCGAGGGGCACAGCTGGTTTCCTCACCGGGTGAATACGGAGTTTGTCGTCGTCCGCGACCGTTCTCATTTGCGAATGCGCGTCTGGGAACGTGGGGCGGCGGTGACGCTGGCTTGCGGTACCGGCGCCTGCGCGTCGCTGGTCGCGGCAGTTTTGAACGATAAGACGGAACGCGCGGCGGAGATTGAACTGGACGGCGGTTGCCTCACGGTTGAGTGGGGGAAGGATAATCACGTTTATATGACCGGCCCGGCGGAGCGGGTATTTTCGGGAGAACTGGCCGAGTGACAGCGGCGGGAAGGAGCACGCTATGCTGAGAAGCATGACGGGTTTTGGGACGGGGAACGCCGAAGATGGAAATTATCGGGTGGCGGTTGAGGTCAAGTCGGTGAATCAGCGGTTTTTAGACGTAGATATCCGTATGCCGCATAGTCTGGATTCTTTTATTGACGCCATGCAGAGGACGATCCGCGATTACGCGGCTCGCGGCAAACTGACCGTAAGCGTACAGTTTTTGGATAAGCGAGAGCCGCCGCGAGAGATTCGCGTGGACCACAATTTAGCCAAGACATATCACGCGGCCCTAAATGAGATCAGCGATACCCTGCGGCTGGCGCGTCCTGGCACGGTGGCGGAGATCGCGGCTTATCCGGGCGTCCTGACGCCAGTCGAGATAGAAAGCGATATGTCCGGCGTGAAGCCGCTTCTCCTAAAAGCCTTGGAAGACGCGCTGCAGCAGTTTGTGGCGATGCGCGAAGCGGAAGGCGAGCATTTGAAAGCGGATTTTCTCGCCCGGCTGAAGGTTCTGGAAGAGCACGTGGAAGCGATCGCGGCGTTGGGACCGGAGATCGTCGAACGCTATCGGGAACGGCTGCAGAAGACGCTGGCAGAGCTTCTCGCCGAAACGGAAATCGATCCCGCCCGTATTATTCAAGAAACGGCTATCTACGCCGATAAAGTAAATTATACGGAGGAGATCGTCCGCCTGCGCAGCCATTTTCAGCAATTTCGCCAGATTTTGGCGGAGGCGGCGGAGCCGGTAGGGCGGAAGCTGGATTTTCTTATTCAGGAAATGAATCGGGAGATCAATACAACGGCGTCGAAGGCAAACAGCACCCAGGCGACGCGGACAGCGGTCGAGGTCAAGAGCGAAATCGAAAAATTGCGGGAACAAATCCAAAATGTAGAATGAGGGGGATATTTGTGGATATTAAGCTGCTCAATATCGGCTTCGGCAATATCGTGTCGGTGAACCGCGTTATTGCCATTGTCAGTCCTGAATCCGCGCCCATTAAGCGAATTATTCAGGAGGCGCGCGAGGCGGGGCGGCTGATCGATGCCACATATGGCCGCCGGACCCGTGCCGTGATCGTCGCTGACAGCGGCCACGTGATATTGTCCGCCGTGCAGCCGGAGACGGTAGCCCATCGGGCGGCGGGCGACGAACCGGAATATCGGATGAAGGATGATGAAGCATGAGGCAGGGCTGTCTTATCGTGGTTTCCGGTCCTTCCGGTACGGGAAAGGGAACCGTGTGCGCGTCGCTTCTGGCCGCTCATCCGGAGATCGCTTATTCTATCTCCGCTACGACCCGCCAACCGCGGGACGGAGAACGAAATGGCGTTAATTATTATTTTTTGGAAAAACCGGCTTTCGAGCGAATGATTGCGGACGGTGAGCTTCTGGAATGGGCCGAGGTTTACGGCCATTATTATGGCACGCCATTGCGCCCTATCCGGGAGAAACTGGCCGACGGGCAGGATATCCTATTGGAGATTGATACGCAGGGGGCGCTGAAAGTGCAGGAAAAATGCCCCGACGGCATATTTATTTTCCTTTTGCCGCCGTCGCTCACGGAACTGGAGCGTCGGATACGCGGTCGCGGAACGGAAGATGAGAAAGAGCTTGCCCGTCGCCTGGCGGCGGCGCAGAAAGAAATTGACGTAGCGCATCGTTACCGCTATGCCGTAGTAAACGATAAAGTAGATACGGCCGCAGCGAAAATCGCTGCTATTTTAACTGCGGAACACTGCCGGATGGAGGCTAATCGTCAGCTCCTGACGGAAATCGCGGGAGCCAAGGAAAACCGCTGAACAAGCGTGGAACATTACTATTAGCAAAGCAAAGAAGGGGTTGGAGAAAATTATGGATATTGTACATCCGCCGATGGGAAACTTGTTGAAAAAGGTCGACAGCCGTTATACGTTGGTCGTGCTGGCGGCGAAAAGGGCTCGCCAGCTTTTGGACGGAGCGGAAGCCAAGGTTTCCGTCCGGACGACGAAAAATGTGACAAAGGCGCTGGCCGAGGTTGCGGAAGGACGAATTCTTTACGAGCGGAGAAAAGGCGGCATTAAATAGCAACGAGCGAGTCCCGTCGATAAAAAGAGTCGGAATCTCCGAGGAAAGGGGGCAGGCGCGGTGCTCGAAGGGAAAAAAATCGTTTTAGGCGTTACCGGCGGCATTGCCGTTTATAAAGCGGTGGAAGTCGCCAGCCGTCTGAGGCAGGCGGGGGCCGAGGTACATGTCGTCATGACGCGGGAAGCCACCGAATTCGTAACGGAACTGACTTTTCGTGAAATCAGCGGCAATCCGGTCACAATGGATATGTGGGCGCCGGTAACGCATTGGAATGTGGCGCATATCGCGCTGGCGAATCTGGCGGACGCGGTGCTTATCGCGCCGGCGACGGCGAATATTATTGCCAAGGCGGCCGTGGGGATTGCTGACGATATGCTGTCGACAACGCTCCTGGCGACATCCGCACCCGTGTTTTTCGCGCCGGCAATGAATACGCGTATGTATGAAAATCCCGTGGTGCAGCAAAATATCCGTTGCCTGGAAAAGCGCGGCGCGCATATCATTGCCCCGGCCTGCGGGCATTTAGCTTGCGGGGCAAAGGGTGCGGGACGGCTGCCGGAACCGGTGGTATTGGTAAAGGCGCTGGATAATTTCTTTGGCGGACAAAGCGCCCTCGCCGGAATAAAGGTTCTGGTCACCGCTTCGGGAACGCTGGAGCCTATTGATCCTGTGCGTTATATCGGAAACCGTTCCAGCGGGAAAATGGGCTATGCCATCGCTGCGGAAGCGGTAAGACGCGGCGCATCGGTGGTTTTGATATCCGGCCCCTCGGCACTTGAGCCGCCTGCCGGGCTGGAGAAGTTCATCCCGGTTCGGACGGCGCTTCAGATGCGCGAGGCCGTATTAGCGGAAGCGGAGAGCTGCACGCTTATTATCAAGGCGGCGGCGGTGGCGGACTATCGCGTCAGCCGAATTGCGGCGAATAAGATTAAGAAAGATGAAAACGAACTGGTTCTTCGGCTGGAAAAAAATCCGGATATTTTATGGGAACTTGGACAGCGTAAGCGGCCGGGACAAGTGCTGGTTGGATTCGCCGCGGAAACGCAGAATCTGCTTGAATATGCGCGGGCAAAGCTGGAAAAGAAGAATCTGGATTTCATCGTGGCCAACGACGTCAGCCGGGCGGACGCGGGATTCAATACGGAAACGAATCTCGTGAAGCTCTTGGATCGCTCCGGGGGCGTTGAAGAATTTCCCCTGATGGACAAGCACCGTTTGGCCGCGCTGCTGTTAGATCGTGTCTGGCCAACGGCGGCCCCGGAGAAATAAAAGAAAGATTTCTTTATTTATTTTTGCCGCAAATGTATTGCGATCCGGCACAAAATCAGGCAAAATTCGCGGGAAACGATTGACAGGCGGATTTTAATGTGCTAGAATCACTTACGTTGGTTGCGAAAGCAGTCATATGGCCCAGTAGCTCAGTTGGATTAGAGTATTTGACTACGAATCAAAGGGTCGGGGGTTCAAGTCCCTCCTGGGTCACCAATAAAGGTAGCAAAAGACGGTATTCCGATGCTTACAGGCGCGGATCCGTCTTTTTTATTATCTGGAATTTTGTTGCATAAAAGAAAACCGCCTCATCTGCCAGATTTGGCTGTGAGGCGGCTCTTTTGTACAACGATCAGTAGACATGGTATTCTTTCCAGGGAATCTGGCTGAGGCGGATAGTTTTCAGAAAATCGACGATATCCTTTCGCCCGTAATAGTGCGGACGCCCCGAAGCGTCCTGTGACATCAGGATGATCGGCATGTTGGGAAAAAAAGAGGACATTTCCTGCCGGAAAGAGGTGAGCCGGGCGGTATATTGAGTGACGTGCGGCTTCACGCTGATGATGGCGAAGGTGACGCCCTGTTCGATGATGACAGCACCGTGAATGACCATGGTAAAGCTCCTTTATAGATGGATTGCTCCTTTATTGTAGCATATTCTGGCGCATAAGCAAGCAAGCGAAAATTTGTTCTAAAATCTCTTGCGCGAACTTTTGTTCTGTGATAGAATGATTACAGAACAAAAGTTCGTGGAAAATGTGTTTGCTTTTATAGTAAAGGGGCTGAGAGAAATGAAAAAAATATTGGGCGCAATTTTAACGATGGTCTGGATGATATATTTTTCACCGCTTCATTTGGATAATGCGTATCTGCGCAGTCATACGTTTGAAAGAGTCACGGTAGAGCGGCAGGATACGGTCTGGAATATTGCCGGTCGTTATACGCGAGACGAGGAGAATATCCAGAAGCTGGTCGAAGCGATCATTGAAGTTAACGGGCTGACGCCGGATGCGGCAATCCGCGCCGGGCAAAGCTTGCAGGTACCAGTTTTGGAGAAGGCGACGACGCAGCAACTCGCGGAAAGGTAAATTGCTTGCAGAAAAGTAAAAAAGAATAAGCGGCGGACGCGCGATGCTTTTGCGCGGCCGCCGCTTTGCTATGGGGAGAACAAAAAACGGCAGGAAACGCTGATCGATTGTCGAATTAAATAATGATATTATGTTATTGGAACGATAATGTTTAGGCTGGTTTTCTGAAGCCGGAAACGGGGAAAGGCGTGTCATGAAGGAACAGAATGATGTAAACAGCATAACCAAGCGCCGTTTACTGCGGTTCATTGAATTGAATTATGATGGGATCGCCGCCGGGGGCACGGCGGATCGGACGGATATGTGCGGATTGGAAACCGGCGATTATCAGGCGGTTGAAAAATCTCTGATGACGCTCCTGTCAAAAAAACATAAGAAAAAATAACGGCGGCGTCCCAGGGGTAGGTATTGTTTTGCCTTTTGCCGTCGGTTTCTTTATAATTGGGGGAGAACGTAAAAACAGGTTGGTGAACAGTTTGCAGTTAAAGCGCTTGGAAGCGTATGGCTTCAAATCCTTCGCGGATCGGATCGAGATAGAGTTCGATCGGGGCGTGACGGCGGTCGTGGGACCGAACGGCAGTGGGAAAAGCAATATTACGGACGCGATACGCTGGGTGTTGGGCGAACAGAATGTGCGCAGTCTGCGGGGAACGAAAGCGGAAGATATTATTTTTACCGGCAGCGTATCGCGCCGCGCCTTGGGCGTGGCGGAGGTCTCGCTGACACTTTTGAATGAGGGCGATCTGCCGGTCGATTTTACAGAAGTGGCCGTGACCCGTCGGCTTTTTCGCTCGGGGGAAAGCGAGTTTTACATCAATAAAACGCGCTGCCGCTTGAAGGATATTTACGCGCTGATCGCGGATACTGGGTTGGGCCACGACGGCTTGTCGGTCATCAGCCAGAACAAGATCGACGAAATACTAAACAGCCGGCCGGAGGAACGGCGGCTGTTTTTTGAAGAAACAGCGGGGATTACCCGGTACCGCGATCGTAAACGGGAAGCGGTGCGCAAATTGGAAGCGGCAGAGCAGAATCTGACGCGGGTAGCGGATATTCAGCAGGAAATCCGGACGCAGCTGGAGCCGTTGGCTAAAGAAGCGGAGCGGACACGGCAGTATCAAGCGTGGCAGGGGGAATTTCGTCAGTGCCGGATAACGGAGCTTTACCGCCAGCAAGAAAAGTCGCGGGCGGCGGAGCATTTGGGACGGGAGAAGATTGACGCCTGTCAGGCGGAAGAGGTCGCCGCGCAGGCGTCTGTACAGTCGCTTGAAGTCCGGAAAGAAACGCTGGCGAAAGAGGCGTTAGAACTCGAGAGAAAGCTGCAGGAAAAGAGCGCGGAGAAAAACCGCGTACACGAGGCGCGCGAAGCGGCGGAAAGTGAGCTTCGGGTGCTGGAAGAGCGCCGCCAGCAAGGAGACGCGAATCAACGGCGGCTCAAGGAACAACTGTCTAAGCTGCAAGAGGAAAGCGCGGCGGCGGAAAAAGAACGGCAAACGCTATTGGCGGCGGAAAAAGAACGGCAGGAAAACACCGCGGCGGCGGCGGAGAAGGTGACGGCGGAAAAAGAAAAAGCCGCGGCGTTGGCACGGCAAGTCAGAGAGCAAAAAGACGCACTGCAAACCATTGCCGGAGAGCGGGAGCGCCTGCAACGGGAGGCTTTAACAAAGGAGAATGAATTAAAGCTCATCGAACACGATCTGGAAACGGGAAATGCCGACCAGGCGCGCTACGGCAGGGATGCGGCCGCTTTAGAAAAAAGCCTGACCGAAGAGCGTGGGGAACTAAAGGCGCTGGAACGTCAAATGTCCGAATGGGAGAAGGAAGCCGCCGAGCTATCGGCAGAGAGAGAGGCGGCGGAAAAACAGCGACAAGCACTTTCAACGTCGCTTCGTCCCCGGCAGCAGACGATTCGCACAGCGCAGCAATATATTGAGCAGGCGCAAGCGAAGCTGGGCGTTTTGCAGCAAATGCAGGAAGCCTATGAAGGATTTGGCCGGGCGGTCAAAGCGGTACTTTTAGCGAAAGAGGCGTGGCGGGGCGGCGTCTGCGGCGCGGTGGCGGAGCTTCTCAATATACCGGAGGAATATCTGACGGCGATTGAGGTCGCGCTGGGCGCCAGCCAGCAGAATATCGTCACTGAAGACACGGAAACCGCGAAGCAGGGAATCGCCTATTTGAAACGGACGCGAACCGGGCGGGCGACCTTCCTGCCGTTGGATTCGCTTACCGTTCGCACTTCGCCGGAGGCGGCGGTAAAAAAGATGCCGGGCGTCATCGGCTATGCCAGCGAAGTGGTCGAGACGGCGGACAAATATCGCCGCGTCGCTGATTTTCTTCTGTCGAGAACGTTGCTTGTCGATACGATGGATCATGCTCTGCGGGTCGCGAAACAGTATAATTATCGGCTGCGCATCGTGACGCGGGAGGGCGAGCTGTTGAGTCCCGGCGGCTCGATCACCGGCGGCAGCCTGCAAAACAAGGAAGCTGGGTTTTTAAACCGGAGCGGCGAGATCGAAAGCCTGAAAAAATCGCTTCTTCAGCGGAAACAGGAGCTGGAGAAGGAACAAAAGAGCTATGAGGCGGCGGTCAAGAAGGCGGCGGCGAACGAAGAACGGAGTGAAGCGGCGAAAAAACGCTTGGAAGAGGTGCGGGTTCACGCCGCCGAGGTTCGTGTCGCCCGGGAAAAATCAGCGGCGAAAGTCAATGAGGACGGTTTGCGGCTGGAAGCGATGAAAGAGCTGGCGAAAAAGCGGGCGGACAGCTTCGCGCAGGCACAGCAGCGCCGGGGAGAGACGATCCAGGCATTGCAGGCGGTTCGCTTGAAAGCGGCGGAGATCCAGCGCACGCTGACTGAGACGCAGGAGCAGTTAGACGACATGGAGCAGGACGCGGAGGATTTTCGCAAGTGGCTGACGAAGCTGGAGATGGAAGCGGCCACGCTGGAACAGGAAGCGCGGCATAGCCGTCAGCTCGTTTTACTCAAAGAAAAGGAAATCTCGCGGCTGGAAGAAGCGGTCGCAAAGAACCGCAAGGATGCGGAGGAACTGCGAAGCGGCCTTGATGAAGGCGCAGAACAGATGGCTCGCCTTCGGGCGGCAGGTAAAGAAAAAGAGCGGGAATACGCTCTTTTGGATAAATCGTATCAGGCTCTGTACACCGCGAAAATGGAGAAGCTCGCCAACGAACAGGAAAATGAAGAAGCCGTCCGCGCCGCCCGAAAGCAGCTGGGGAAATGGCAGGAAAAGCTCCATCAGCTGGAACTTGAGCAGTCGAAGCTGCAATTTGCCACCGAACAGTGCGTTACGGTTTTGCGCGAGGAATTTCAACTGACATCGGACGAAGCCGCAACCGAGGAGCTTTCCGTTTCCGATAAAGAGCTATACGGGCGTATGCAGGCGCTCAAGGCGGATATTGAAGCGCTGGGCGCAGTTAATATCAACGCCGTCGCGGAATACGAGCGGCTCCGGGAACGCTATGACTTTATGGAGACGCAGGCGCGAGATCTCCGAGAAGCGAAAGAAAATCTTCTGCGAATCATTAAGGAAATGGACGCTACGATGACGAAGCAGTTCAAAGAGGCGTTCGCTCAAATTCGCCGGCATTTCAACGCGATCTTTGGCGAGCTGTTCGGCGGCGGGCGGGCGGAGCTTCGGCTGACGGATGAAACGCGGGTTTTGGAAGCCGGGGTTGAGATTGAGGTGCAGCTGCCGGAGAAAAAGCAGCAGAATCTCTCCGTCCTGTCCGGCGGCGAACGGGCGCTGACGGTGATCGCGCTGCTGTTCGCCTTCCTGCGCGTCCGTCCGGCTCCATTTTCAGTGCTGGACGAGATTGACGCGCCGCTTGACGAGGCGAATATCATGCGATTCGGGCGTTTCCTGCGGGAGTTTGCCAAGAATACACAGTTCGTTATCGTTACCCACCGCAAGGGAACGATGGAAGCGGCGGATACGATGTACGGCGTCACGCTGGAGGATGCCGGCGTATCGAAGATTCTGTCGGTTAAATTAGATGAACTTGATCCGGCGGAGAAAGGGTAGAGGAAAATGGGATTTTTTGACCAGTTAAAACAAGGCCTCAGTAAGACGCGGGAATCATTGACCGCGAAGATTGAGACGACAATTTTAGGCTACGCGGATATCGACGACGGGCTGCTCGATGAATTAGAAGAAATTCTGATCATGGCCGATGTCGGCGTGGCGACGACGGAAACGCTGATGAAGGTGGTACGTCAAGGGATTAAGAAAAAGGAGATAAGAGAACCAGGGGATTTAAAGCCGTTTTTGGAAAAAGAAATTACGGCGCTTCTTCTTAAAGGCGGCGCGGGGATCCGAATGGCGGCGAACGGGCCGACGGTTCTTCTGATCGTCGGCGTCAACGGAGCGGGTAAGACGACGACGATTGGCAAACTCAGCGCGTTTTACCATCACTATGGAAAAAAAGTCATGCTGGCGGCGGCGGATACGTTTCGCGCCGCCGCCAGCGACCAGCTGGCGATTTGGGGCGAGCGTACGGCGGCAGAAGTTATCCGGCACGAGGAAGGCTCCGATCCGGCGGCGGTCGTTTTTGACGCCGTTAAGGCTGCTAAAGCGCGTCAAATTGACATTCTGCTCGTCGACACTGCAGGGCGGCTCCAGACAAAAACGAACCTCATGGCGGAGCTGGAAAAAATCAACCGCGTTATCGCGCGGGAAATTCCCGGCGCGCCGCATGAAACCTTGCTGGTTTTAGACGCGACGACGGGGCAGAACGCGGTGAGCCAGGCGAAGCTCTTCACACAAGCGGCGCCTGTTACCGGCGTTGTTTTGACAAAGCTTGACGGAACGGCGAAAGGCGGGGTCGTCATCGGCATTAAGGCGGAGCTGGGGATTCCCATTAAATGGATCGGCGTCGGCGAAGCCGTCGAGGATTTACGGCCTTTTGCTGCCGAGGATTTTGCCAAGGCGCTTTTCGAAAACTGACTGGCACAGGAAAAGAATTGCCATAGTTTTGCTGTATGGCGGTGCTCAGCTTAAAATACAGGCAAAAAAATTCCGCCGCAGAAGGAAAATCTTCAGCGGCGGAATTTTTCTTTGTGGGCGTTTATAATCTCCGCCATGAGCATTTTCCCGCGGATATCGGGATGCAGGCCGTCGATACTGAGACTGGCGTCCAGAAGCGTATGCGTGGGATCGTAGAAATATGGTTCCAGGTCAATATAATACTCCTGTTGTCGAATAAACGCGTTGATCAAGCGCATTTTATCATACCAGCCAGGATCCGTTTCCGTATGGAAGGCCTGATTGATATGATCGGGATTTATGGGCATAAGAGTCAGAAAAATAGGACGTATATCGTTGGCGCGGCATTTTTCCCGTATCCCCTCAAGATCTTTGATGATAGAGACGGCGGAAAGATCGGAGCGTAAGTCGTTGGAACCGGTCAATATCAGCAAATTGTAAGGATGATACGGCAGCACATCGGCTTCAAAGCGCAGGAGCGAATCATGCGCCGTATCGCCGCTGCGTCCGAGATTTTGCGCGGGAAAGTCAAGATACGTCGTATAATTATATTCCAGATTGAACGGCGAATAGGAAAGCGCGCCGCCCCCGTGGGTAATGCTGTCCCCAAAGGCGGCGGCAAAAGCGCGGCCTCTTCGGGGCGGGACGATGAACCGGGCGGTGTCTGAATAAGTGCCAATGGTATTGCCTTCCTCGTCTATGCCGCGCACGCGCCAGTAATATGGCCCCGCGTAAGACCGGGCGTACTCGTCATAGCAACTGAAGGAATCGTCGACCGTCATAGCCCAGATGCGGTCGGCGGAAGGAAGGGTACCGCGCTCTGTCGTCGGAGGCTTAATCAGCAGTTCAACTTCGTAGCGGTTGACACCGTGCATGGGAATCCATTGGTAAACGGGATACAGGGGGATATCGTCCCCCGGCATTTGGTCAAAATAGTTCAGCAAAGGACGGTCGGGCGGCGGCAGAGAAGCGTCGACGATCAGCGGTTCCGCGCGGGAAAAGACGCCGATAGGCTGTCTGTAGAGATCAAGAGCCCGAACACGCCAGTAAATAGGCGACTGAATATCTAACGCGCTCAGATCCGCCTGCCAGCCGTTCGTATAAATTTGCGTCGTGCTGAGCAGGTGGTGGAAAGCCGATCTTTCGGTTCCGTTTTCTTTTTCCGGCGGAGCGGAGAGAAATTCCACTTCGTAGCATACGGCGGCGGGAACCGTGTGCCAGACGAGATACGGACGGAGACTGGCGGGATTTTCTTCGGTGTAATGATAGATAGGGACCGGCGCGGCAGGCGTCGGATAGTTAGGATTAGGAACCGGAGCGATGGGCTTCGTCAGCGCTCCGAATAAGCCGTAGGCGGTGATTTGATAGTACATGGGAATCGCCGTTGAGGAAACGGCGCAATAGTCGTTTAGCGTAAAAGAGGTATCGAAAGTATGATAACGGGGATCTTTCGCCACGGTACCGGTCGTTTCCGACAGAGTATCGATACGGTACAGGCAGGGATAGGGGAGTTTGTCCCAATGCAGGGTCATCCGGCCATCGTCCTCGGTGAAAGAAATATGCCACGAGGTTTTTTCGCGCAGCTGAAAATAATCGGTTCTTTCGACGGCGTATATATTGACGGTTGCTAAAACGGCGACAACCGACAAAAAAAGAATAAATTTTTTCATAATTGCTCCAAGTGTTGTATAATAGATGAAAGCAGTATTAGTATACATCTTTTCGGCTTCGTTTGGCAAAATATTTAGGGAGATGAGACGTTTGGCGGCGCGAGGGTTGATTATCGTCCACACGGGAAACGGCAAGGGAAAAACAACGGCGGCTTTAGGGCTGGCTGTCCGAGCTTGGGGCGATGGCCTGCGGGTGCTGATTCTGCAATTCATCAAAGGTTCATGGAAGTATGGCGAACTGGAAGCGCTTCGGATCCTGGGCGAGACGGACGGACGGCTGGAAGTGCGGCGCGGCGGGCGAGGTTTTTCACAGCGCGATACCGAGGACAAGGCGGAGCACCGCAAGGCGGCGCAGGAAGCATGGCGGGAGGCGCTGGAGGAGATTACGGCCTTTCGTTGGGACCTGATCGTGCTGGACGAAATTAACTACGCCGTCAAATTTGGCCTTGTGGAAATTGAGCAGGTGATGGACTTGCTCGATAAAAAGCCGCCGGAGCTTCACCTGGTTCTTACCGGGCGCGACGCCCGCCCCGAGCTTATCGAGCGGGCGGATCTCGTCACGGAGATGAGACTCATTAAGCATCCGTATCAGAAAGGGATAAAAGCGCAGAAAGGCATTGAGTTTTAAGGCGTCGGGTAAAAGAAGGTTGCAATCCGAAAAAGGGTACTGTAAAATAAATAAAAGTATTTAAGTCAGCAGTCAGGGGTTTTCGTGGACAAAAGGAGACATCATCATGGCGGACAACATCACGATGGAGGTTCTCAAGGAGCGCTTGCAGGCACGTCAGCACAAACTGACGACGCAGCGCCGGATTGTTTTGGAGGTTTTTCTGACCCACCCCAGTCAGCATTTGAGCGCGGAAGATGTTTACGGCATTTTGCGCGGGCAGTCGTTAGACATTGGGCTGGCGACGGTGTATCGCAGTCTGGAGCTTTTGGCGAATTTAGGGATCCTGCAAAAGATGGAATTTGGCGATGGGTGCAGTCGTTACGAGATTGGCACCATGACGCCGGACGCCCACCAGCATCATCATCTCATCTGCATGAAGTGCGGGAAGGTCGAAGAGTTTCCGGACGATTTAATGGACGATCTGGAGAAGGATGTGGCGAAGAAAACGCATTTTCGGATCGTCGATCATCAGGTGAAATTTTTCGGCTATTGCAAGGAGTGCCAATGAGTTTTTGAAAATAGGGAAATTTTCTTTGAATTTGACCTCTGAGGTCATGGTAAAGGTATCAAAAGAAGTTTTGACGCTTTTTGGCATTATCGTTACCGGCGACGACCCTGATTTTGATGAGATGGCGGTTCGGCACGAACTCTTGACGGATCCTGCGCCGCGCGTCAGGACAAAGCTGGCGCTGACGGATCAAGCCGGACGAACGGAATTATATGAATGTGAGTCAGCGGGAGATGGGGAGGAACCGGTTTCGGCGGCCTTTCATCGCCTGGTTAAGCTGAATTTTTATCAGTTGCTTCGTCGCTGCTGCGGTATGCCGCCGGCGCCGTGGGGGATTTTATACGGCGTGCGGCCGGTCAAGATTGTCCATCGCTATATGGAGCGGGGCATGGATAGGGCGGCGATTGAGCGGCGGCTGGCGAAAAATTTTGCGGTCACTCCCGAAAAGGCTCGTCTCCTTACGGACGTCGCCCGGCGTCAGCGCCCCTTTTTGCTTTCTGCGTCAGCCAAGGATGTCAGTATTTATATTGGCATTCCTTTTTGTTTGTCTCGCTGTCTTTATTGTTCTTTTCCCGCGAATCTTCTGCCTAATGAGGCGCGGTTAGCGGATTTCATGCAGGTTTTGGAAAAGGACATGAGGGCGGTTCGCTCGGCTCTTATGCATTACGATTTGCGGGTACAGAGTATCTATATCGGCGGCGGGACGCCGACGAGCCTGCCCGATCATTTTTTCGCCGCGCTGATGGAAGCGGTCGGGCAAAATTTTTATTCCGCGGGGGTCGCGGAAGTCACCGTCGAGGCGGGACGCCCCGACAGTATGTCGCCGGGCAAGATAAAGACGCTGAAGGATTATCATGTGACCCGGGTCAGCGTTAATCCGCAGACGATGCAGGCGCGGACGCTGAAACGTATCGGGCGCAGTCACACGCCGGAAGATATTGTGGCGATGTACCATGATCTGCGGACGGCGGGCATAGCGTCGATCAATATGGACGTCATCGTCGGCCTGCCGGGCGAAACGCGGGAGGATATGGCGGATACGATGGCGAAGCTCGCGACGCTCGCTCCCGACGATATAACGCTTCATACGCTGGCGCTTAAGCGCGGATCACAGCTGAAAATGAATCTAAGCGAGACAGAGCTGCCGAAGGATGAGGAAGTCCGCGCCATGTACGCGATCGCGAGGGAAAGCGTCGCCCGGCAGGGAATGGAGCCTTATTATCTCTATCGGCAAGGCTATCAAAGCGGCCAGCTGGAAAATGTCGGCTGCGCCCGCCCGGGCGCGGAGAGCCTCTATAATATTCAGATCATGGGCGAGCGGCAGACGATCTTAGGCATTGGCGGCGCGGCCACGTCGAAAATCGTCAACCCGCGCACAGAACGCATGAAAGCCGCGTTTAACGCTAAAGATTTAAAAAGTTATTTAGAAAATATCGATACATATATAGAAAAGCGCGCTTCCTTGTTAGCGGAAGCGTATGAATAACCGGGGAGGACGCATTTATGCTGACACAGGCGCCGCGCGGCACGAAAGATATTTTGCCGGATAAAATCGGGCAATGGGTATATGTGGAAACGAAGATCCGGGAGCTCTGCGCCCGGTATGGCTTTCGGGAGATTCGTACGCCAATTTTCGAGCATACGGAGTTATTTCAGCGCGGAATCGGCGATACGACGGATGTCGTTGAGAAAGAAATGTATACTTTCACGGACCGTGGCGGGCGAAGCGTTACTTTGCGGCCGGAGAATACGGCGGCGGCGGTGCGCGCCTACCTGGAGCATAAGCTTTACGCGGAAAGCTCCTTGACGAAGCTCTTTTATATCGGCTCCATGTTTCGGTTCGATCGTCCGCAGAAAGGACGCTATCGGGAGTTTCATCAGTTTGGCGTCGAAGCCTTGGGGGAAGGAAATCCGGCGGTTGACGCCGAGATCATTATTCTGGCGGTGCGTTTTTTGGAAGCACTGGGCCTGAAAAACTTGACGCTGAGCCTTAATTCTGTGGGGGACGCCCAGTGCCGTCCGCAGTATCGTCGAACGTTGCAGGATTTTTTCCGAGGTAAGCTGGATAATCTTTGCGACGACTGCCGGGCGAGGTTTGCACGCAATCCGCTGCGCATTCTGGACTGCAAAAATGAAGGCTGTCAAAAAGAGTCCGTTGGCGCTCCGAGCATTACCGACTGCCTTTGCGAAGATTGTCAGGCGCATTTTGCGAAAGTGCAGGAATATTTGACGGCTGTCGGCATTAAATTTCAGCTTGACCCGAGGCTGGTGCGGGGACTTGATTATTACACGCGCACCGCGTTTGAAATAAAATACCCGCCTTTAGGCGCGCAGAGCGCTATCGCCGGCGGCGGCCGCTACGACGGACTGATCGAGGAGATAGGAGGCGCGCCTACCCCGGCCGTCGGCTTTGCGGTGGGACTGGAGCGCGTCATGGTGGCGCTGGAAACGCAGGAGCTTTGGCGGGAGAAAGAAAGAACGACGGATGTATTTATCGTCGCTTTGGGAGAAGCGGCAGAAGCGAAGGCCTTTTCGCTTCTTACGCGGTTGCGCGACGCTGGGCTTTGGGCGGCGATGGGTTATGCGGGGCGCAGTCTAAAATCCCAGATGAAGGCGGCGGATAAAGCCGGGGCGCGATTTGCTGTCATTTTAGGCGAGGACGAGATCGCCGGTGATTTCGTTACTTTACGGGATATGAGTTCCAGTGAGCAGCAACAGGTACCTATGCCAGATATTATAAATAAGCTATGTGCTGAGGTGAAAAATTGATGGAAACATTGGAAGGGATGAGCCGTTCGCACCATTGCGGCGAAATTAGAAAGAGCGATACGGGGAAAGAAGTGACTGTCTGCGGTTGGGTATCGCACCGCCGCGATCACGGCGGCCTGATTTTTGTCGATCTGCGCGATCGCTCGGGGCTGGTGCAGATCGTTTACGACGCCGCGGCCATGGGCGAGGAAGCTTTTCATAAGGCGGAATCCTTGCGTTCCGAGTTTGTTATCGCTGTTCGCGGCGAAGTGCGGGCGCGTTCCGCGGAAACGATAAATCCGAAAATGGCGACCGGCGAGATCGAGATCGTCTGCTCCGAGCTGCGCATTCTGAATAAGGCAAAGACGCCGCCGTTTTACATTCAGGATAATCTTGACGTGGATGAAATGCTGCGGCTGAAATACCGCTTCCTCGATTTGCGGCGTCCGGAAATGCAGAAAAATATCATGCTGCGCCACCGTGTGGCGAAGATTATGCGGGATTATTTCGATCGGCAAGGCTTTTTGGAGATCGAGACGCCGATGCTCTGCAAGAGCACGCCGGAAGGGGCGCGCGATTTTCTCGTGCCCAGCCGTTTAAATCCCGGCCAATTTTACGCTTTGCCGCAGTCGCCGCAAATATATAAGCAAATCTTGATGGTGGCGGGGTTTGAAAAGTATTTCCAGATCGTTCGCTGCTTTCGCGACGAAGACCTGCGGGCCGACCGCCAGCCTGAATTCACCCAGCTCGACATTGAGATGTCGTTCACCGATCAGGAAACGATCCTGACAATGATGGAAGGTATGATGGGGGAAATTTTTGAGAAGGCGCTTGATGTCAGAATCGATACGCCGTTTTTGCGCTTGACATGGGACGAGGCGATGGCTCGTTTTGGCTCTGATAAGCCGGATCTGCGCTTTGGCATGGAGCTGATGGACGTTTCCGAGTACCTTAAGGGGTCTTCCTTTAAGGTCTTTGAATCTGTTTTACAGTCCGGCGGTGAAGTCAAGGTCATCAACGTCGAAGGCTACGCGAATATTCCCCGCCGGGAGCTTGACGATCTCGTGAAGTACGCGCAGGGCTATGGCGCTAAGGGAATGGCGTGGATACAGTACGCTGAGGACGGCGTAAAATCACCGTTCAAGAAATTTTACGCTGACGAAACGTTTGAAAAAATTAAACAGGCCTGCCACGCCAAGACCGGCGATCTGCTGCTCGTCGTCGGCGATAAGCCGCTAGTCGTAGCGCAGGCGTTGGGCGCTCTGCGTCTCGAAATGGCGCGGCGGCGCAATCTCATCGATCCGGACAAACTGTGCTTCTTATGGGTTGTCGATTTCCCCATGTTTGAATACAGCGACGAGGAGCATCGTTGGAAGGCTATGCACCATCCCTTCACCGCGCCGCGCAACGAGGATGTTCAGTATCTGAAGTCAGATCCGGGACGCGTCCGGGCCAACGCCTACGATATGGTTCTAAACGGCGTCGAGATCGGCGGCGGCAGCCTGCGTATTTATAATCGCGATTTGCAGGAACAGGTCTTTGAAGCTGTTGGGCTTACTCCCGAGGTCGCCCAGACGAAATTCGGGTTTATGATGGACGCCTTCCAGTATGGTACGCCGCCGCACGGCGGATTGGCCTTTGGGCTTGATCGCCTCGTCATGCTGATGGCGAAGCGCGCGTCGATTCGTGACGTTATCGCTTTCCCTAAGACGCAGAGCGCTTCTGACGCCATGGCGCACGCCCCCTCCGAGGTTGACGCCAAACAGCTTAATGAGCTTTCAATACGGCTGGCTGTTGCTGCGAAAAAGAAGGAGCCGGAGAGTAAGGAAGCGTAAGTATTTGCTGTGAGTAAAAGGAGATAATCAAATATAAAAATACGGATGTCGCTATCTCTTATAGCGACATCCGTATTTTTATATTTGTAACCGGCGGAACGATTGCGCTCGGGGAGGTCTGACCGATAATAAAGCGGTTCGTTTTAAGCTGATCGAAGCTACGGTCAGGGAAGGAGGAAGCCTCTGGCTTCGCTACAAAGTAAAAGAGAACGAATCATAGGGGGAAGCTGGAAGCTATAAATCAAGTCCTATATCGTTGCGCAGCTGAATGGCCTCGGCGACGTGCTGTTCGGTGATTTCATCTTCCTGCGCTAAGTCGGCGATGGTACGGGCTACTTTAATAATTCGGTCGTAGGAGCGGGCGGACATGTTCATCTTGTCGAAAGCCCGCTCCAGTAGTTTCTGGGCGTTATCGGAGAGCGGGCAGGTCTTTTTTAGCACGGCGTGGCTCATCTGGGCGTTGCAGATGACGTGGAACTTGCGCAAGCGCTGAAGCTGAATATCGCGGGCGTTAGTCACGCGTCGACGAATGACAGCAGAAGGCTCCGAGGGCTGGGAAGCGGTCAGCTCGTTATATTCTACTCTCGGCACTCGGATGTGAATGTCGATGCGGTCTAAGAGCGGCCCGGAAATTTTTCGCGTATAGCGCTTAATTTCGTTTGGCGAGCAGGTGCAGGCCTTGTCTTTGTCGCCGTTCCAGCCGCAGGGGCAGGGGTTCATAGCGCAGACGAGAATCATACGCGAGGGAAACGTCAGCGTGGCGTTGACTCTCGCCACCGTCACCTGCCCGTCTTCGAGCGGCTGGCGCAAGACTTCGAGGACGGCTTTGCCAAATTCCGGCAGTTCGTCGAGAAATAACACGCCGTTATGGCTGAGCGTCACTTCCCCCGGACGCGGGATAGTGCCGCCGCCGATGATAGCGGTAGCGGACGTTGTGTGGTGCGGGCTGCGAAAGGGCCGGTCGGTAATCAGCCCGGCGTTATTTTGGAGCAGTCCCGCGATACTGTAAATTTTCGTGACTTCGAGCGCCTCTTGGCGCGTCATATCCGGCAGAATAGAAGGCAGGCGGCGAGCCAGCATGGTTTTTCCCGCCCCCGGCACGCCGACCATGAGGACGTTGTGACCTCCGGCGGCTGCGATCTCAAGGGCGCGTTTCGCGAGGAACTGCCCTTGTACGTCGGCGAAGTCTTCGCTCTCACGAACCTTGCTGTCCGGGGGCGCCGGCTGTGTCGCAGCGGGAAGTAAAGTCTCCTGCCCGGTCAGTGAAGCGGCCAGCGTCGCTAAATTTTTTACGGCATATACCTCAATGCCGTCGACCAGCAAAGCTTCGTTCGCGTTTTCCGGTGCGACGAAGACCTTTTTCAGCCCGCGCTCTTTGGCGTGAATGGTCATCGGCAGTATGCCGTTGACGGCGCGCAGGTCGCCTTCCAACGATAACTCCGCGGCGAAGAGGCAATCGGCGGCCTTTTCCGGCGCGATTAGCCCATAAGCGATAAGAAGGCCGATGGCAATCGGCAGATCAAGTCCCGGGCTATCCTTGCGAATGTTGGCGGGAGCGAGATTAATGGTTACTTTCTGCTGCTTGATTTTAAAGCCGGAGTTTTTGATCGCGGTTCGGACGCGCTCCTTAGATTCCTTGACCGCCGTATCGAGAAGTCCTACGATATCGAAGCCGGGAAATCCGAAAGAAACATCGACTTCCACGTCAATCAGCACGCCGTTAACGCCCAAAGTCGTCGAACCATAAGTTTTAGCAAACACATCAGCGCCTCCCTGCGATGGATTAGAAGATTTTAATTATTACCATTATAGCTTGCTTTGGGAAAAGAAGAAAGCGATATCGATAATGTATCCGTGCCCGCCCTTGAAAAAAGGCCGTACAGGGTATAAAATAAAAGCGGAAGAAAACGAAGGGGATTGCCCTCGCTAAGGCAGCTCGTAAGGCGGGGGAAAAGAAAACGAATTTCACGGCGACGTCATAAAGTCGGCAAAAGACAGGGTTGACATTACAGCATTTAGCGAAGCTGAAGGCGTTGCCATACCTGAATACTTGGCAAAGGCAGGCGAAACGCCGCCTGCGCTTAGTGGGCAGGGTGAAATATTACCATCGGAAAAGGAGCGTTACGTTCATGTCAGGTCATTCCAAATGGGCAAATATTAAGCGGAAAAAGGGTGCGAATGACGCCATTCGAGGGAAGATTACGACGAAGATCGGCCGGGAGATTACGGTAGCTGTGCAGATGGGCGGCGCCGATCCTACGGGGAACATGCGTCTGAAATTAGCGCTGTCGAAAGCGAAAGCGAATAATATTCCTAAAGATAATATCCAACGCGCTATTCAAAAAGGACTTGGGGCTGCAGGCGGGACAAATTATGAGGAATTCACTTACGAAGGGTACGGCCCCGGCGGCGTGGCAGTCATTCTTGATATTATGACCGATAACCGCAACCGTACAGCGGCGGATGTGCGCCATTTGTTTTCTAAATACGGGGGAAATCTCGGCGCAACCGGCTGTGTTGCCTGGATGTTTAAGCAAAAAGCGGTTTTTATCGTAGAGAGAGAGGTCTTTGGCGATGAGGATGAATTGCTGAATATCGTGCTGGAAGCGGGAGCCGAGGACATGAAAGCGGAGGGGGACGTTTTTGAGATTGTAGCTGAGCCGGGCGATTATGACGCCGTAGCCGACGCTTTGGCGGAAAAAGGAATAGAGACTGCTTCCGCTGAGGTGACAATGGTTCCCGATAATACGGTGCGTATTGAAGGCAAGGACGCCGAGAAGATGATGAGCTTAGTGGACGCGCTGGAAGAACATGATGACGTTCAAAATATTTACGCCAATTATGAGATGGACGAGGAAGCAGAGTAAAAAAATTGGTTTCGTCAGCACCCAGATAGGCTCTGGGTGCTTTTCTATTGAAAAGGCGAGTTTGAAAAAGTGCCGCGAGGAATGGTATAATATGAACACTTGACAAAGGCGAGGGAAGCGCCGCCGGCGTTAGAGAACAGGTTACCTTGAATTAGGTCAGATAGGGGCTGATGGGGCGCGATGCTGGTTTTAGGGATCGATCCGGGAACGGCGATATGCGGGTATGGACTCGTGGAAGCCGCGCCGGGCAGTCGACTCATTCCTCACGCCTATGGGGCAATTACGACAAGCGCCAAGGCGCGAATGGAAGATCGGCTTTTAAAGCTCTATGATGCGTTGGACGATATTATAAAAAAGTATCAGCCGGAGGCTATGGGGGTCGAGCAGCTTTTTTTCAACCGCAACGTAACGACGGCTATTCCTGTGGGACAGGCGCGGGGAATCGTTTTGCTGGCGGCCGCGCGAAATCGCCTGGAATTGGTGGAGCGAACGCCGCTTCAGGTGAAGCAGGCGGTCACCGGGTACGGGAAGGCGACGAAGGAGCAGGTTATTTACATGGTGACGAAGCTCCTTCATTTGCCGTCGCCGCCAAAGCCGGACGATGTGGCGGACGCGCTGGCGATCGCTATCTGTACTCTGCATTGTATGGACAGCTTGCGCTGGCGCAATCAGCTGGAAGAGTGAAGGGGCGTAGCGAATGATAGGATTTTTGCGCGGTAAGGTGGCCAGCCTTTTGCCGGAGTATTGCCTGCTTGATGTGGCGGGGGTCGGCTATCGGGTGTTTATTTCGGCGGCGACTCGGGGGCAATTGCGGCTGGGAGAGGAAGCGACCTTGTATACGCATCTTGCGGTGCGGGAAGATGCCCTTTTGCTCTATGGCTTTTCCCGGCAAGAAGAATATGAGATATTCCAGCTCTTGATTTCCGTATCGGGGATCGGCCCGAAGGTAGCTCTGGGAGCGTTGTCGGCGATAAGTGTTGAGGCGTTGTGTCAGGCGCTTCGCGGGCAGCAGTTAGCGCAGCTGACGAAGCTTCCCGGGATCGGGAAAAAGACAGCGGAACGGCTGATTTTGGAGCTTAAAGATAAAGTGCGTGCCGGAGAAGACGGCGAGGACAGCGCCGGGGATACGTTTGCGGCGCCTGTGGGAGAGAAGCGTATCGCCGAGGCGATGGCGGCGCTGACGGCGCTTGGGTATTCGGCGGCGGAAATCGAGCCGGTTCTGCGCCGCTCCGGTCATTGTTCAACGGCGGAGGAGACGATCCGGTTTGCGCTGCGTGAATTTGCGGGAGGGAAATGACGGGTGGAGGAGCAGGAAGGCCGCATTATAGCGATGGAGGAACAGACGGCGGACGATTGGCAGTACAGCTTGCGTCCCCGTCGCTTACAGGAATATATCGGCCAGCGGCAGGTAAAAGAAAATTTAGCGGTGTTTATTCAGGCGGCTGTAAAGCGCGGCGAAGCGCTGGACCATGTGCTTCTCTATGGGCCGCCGGGACTCGGAAAGACGACGCTGGCGGGGATTATCGCCAATGAACTGGGCGTAAATTTCCGGGTGACATCCGGTCCGGCGATCGAGCGCTCCGGGGATTTAGCGGCTCTCTTGACAAACCTCGGGGAGCATGACGTCCTGTTTATCGACGAAATCCATCGCTTATCGCGCAGTGTGGAGGAGGTTCTTTACTCGGCGATGGAGGATTTCGCCCTTGATATCGTCATTGGCAAAGGCCCCAGCGCCCGCTCGATTCGGTTGGATATCGCGCCTTTTACCCTAGTGGGGGCGACGACCCGGGCAGGCGCTTTGGCCGCGCCGCTGCGGGATCGATTTGGCGTCATTGAGCGGCTGGAATATTATCGGCCGGAGGATTTAATGGAGATCATTCGGCGCGCCGCTGATATTTTGAAAATCACTATCGACGATTACGGCGCAGCGGAGATCGCACGTCGTTCTCGCGGGACGCCGCGCGTTGCCAACCGGCTCTTAAAGAGGGTGCGTGATTTCGCTCAGATCGATGGCGACGGAGGCGTGACCGCAGAGTTAGCTGATCGCGCCTTAGAGCGTCTGGAGGTTGATAAGGCGGGGCTGGATCGGACGGATCGGCGCATGCTTCGCACGATGATCGAGAAATTCGGCGGCGGTCCGGTGGGGTTAGAAACGCTGGCGGCGGCCATCAGTGAGGAAACGGACACGATCGCCGACGTTTACGAGCCGTTTCTTTTGCAATCGGGCTTTTTGATGCGGACGCCTCGGGGACGGGTCGTGACGCACGGGGGTTATGAACATCTGGGTATTCCTTATCCGGGAGCGGCGGATGATCAGCCCGGGCTTTTTGAGGAGGCGGATTGATATGCGTCTGTTGCTTCACATGTGTTGCGGGCCATGTTCCTGCTATCCGGTGAAAAGATTGCGGGAAGAAGGGATTGAGCCGGTCGGCTGGTTTTTTAATCCGAATATTCACCCGTATAAAGAGTGGGAACAACGGCTGGAAACGGCGAAAGAGTTTGCCGGAAAGGTCGAGCTGGAAATCCGCACGGAGGAGCAGTATCAGCTGCGCGAGTTTTTGCGCCGGGCGTTGACGGCGGAAGAAACGGACGGGCGCTGCCAAATGTGTTACTCCTGGCGGTTGGGAGAGGCGGCTCGGTACGCGTCAGAAAACGGCTTTACGGCGTTTACCTCGACGTTATTTTACAGCATTTACCAGCGGCACGATTTGATGAAAGAAACCGCCGCGTTTTTTGCGCAAAAATATGGCGTCGATTTTTACTACGAGGATTTTCGTCTTGGCTGGCAGGAAGGTATCGATATCAGCCGTCGGCTGGAACTATACCGGCAACCATACTGCGGGTGCGTATTCAGCGAAGAAGAGCGCTACAGCCGGGAACTGCGGCGGGCAAGGAAAAAAGCGGCGAAAGAAAAGAAACGTCAGCGTTTGCTCGAGGCGGCTGCGGTTTGAATTTTAGCGAAGGCGGGAGGACGATTCATGCAGTGGGGAGAGATATTCTGGTGGGCGGCGCTTTATGCCTTGCCGTTGGGCGGAATAGGGTGTCTGTTTTTAATTCCGCTGTGGCGAATGGGGAAATTTTCTTCCTGGAAGATAGTATTGACTGGCTTTGAGTTGGGCTGGATGGTAAATTTTTTCGGTATGTGGGTAAAAGGGGACGCGGCGCTCTGGAAAGCGGACTTTGTTGATCCTTTTTGCGTTTACACGCTGCCGGTGGGCGGGGTATTTTTTATCGGCTGGCTGCTCTATGTTGGAGTGAAACGTCTGCGGCGTTCCTGAGAAAGGTGGGGGAACTCCTTCCTATATCAAAAGCGGGGAGAATTTTGTATAATGTCTTTTAAGCTGAATCGTCGGTTGTATTCAGCTGGGAGAGATTATGCGAAAGGCGAGGATGAGACATGTGTCGTAAGGTAGGGGCGATTTTCCTGATCGCATTAGCGCTTTTTGGAGGGGTGGCCAAAGCAGCTTCAGAGTCTGAGACCGGCGAAAAGATTACGATTAATTTAGCAAGCCGGATATTGACCTTTTATCAGAACGGGAAAAAGAAATATATGTATCATATCGGAGCGGGGCGCTGGGAAACGCCGACGCCGGTAGGCAATTTTTCCATTCTTTCCATGGAGGAGAACCCCGAGTGGGTCGATCCGAAGGATTTGAAGAAGCGGGTCGCTTCCGGCGAGGACAATCCGCTGGGGTATCGCTGGATGGAGTTTAAGGACGGGTATTATGGCATTCACGGGACAAATCGTCCGGAAAGCATCGGCGGGTATGTGTCAAATGGCTGTGTTCGTATGCTGGAGAAGGATGTCGAGCAGTTGTTTGACGCGGTGGAAGTCGGAACTCCCGTGGAGATTCGCTACGAGCGGCTGGTCATCGAGGAGACTGATGGCGGCGAGGCGGTGTATTATATCTACCCGGACGGCTATTGTCGACAACCGTTGGTCGTGGCGGATGTACGGGAAGAAATGGAGCCTCTTGGGTTGAATACGTTTTTGTCGGATGATGAGATTCTTGCGAAGATCGAGGCGTCGGATGGTGAGCCGACGTATATCGGACGCGTGTATCGGGTGTTCGTCGACGAACGCTGGCTCTCCGGCCGAGCGATCGAGCGTGACGGGACGATCTATGCCCCGGCGCTTTCCCTGGCTGTCGTCACCAAGCGAAAGATTGTGTGGGATATGGTGGAAGAGACAGCGACGACGGAGCTGGGAATGGTTCGCGGCTATGATATCGGCGGCAGGCTCTTTGTCCGGGCAGAAGATTTGAAGAAGCTTTTTCGATTGCAACCGGAAATTGACCGGCCTTCGCGTAAGCTGTATCTTACGACGCTTATGCCGGTTCCCGAGCCGCCAGGGCGAGGCGCCAATCTGCCGCTTTTAGATGCAGCGGGAGCGAATACGCAGCCTCGGGGGGCGGCTGAGCGAAAAGGAGCAGGGAAATGAAGCGGCGATTGATGATTCTGGACGGCAGCAGCCTGATGTTTCGGGCATTTTATGCCCTGCCGCTCCTGAACGCTCCGACGGGCGAATACACAAACGCGGTGTTTGGCTTTGCCAATATGCTGATGAAACTCTTACAGGATCATAAGCCCGAAGGGATGGTCGTCGCGTTTGATAAGAGCCGTCATACTTTTCGCACCGAGATGTACGCGGCGTATAAGGGAACTCGCCAGGAGACGCCGCCCGAGTTTTCGCCGCAGGTACCGCTCCTTCGGGAAATGCTCGAATGTTGGGGGATCCCATTTTTAGAGCTGGACGATTACGAAGCGGACGACATCATCGGAACGCTGGCCGTCAAGGCGGCCGAAGCGGGCGAGTTTGAAACTTTTATCGTAACGGGGGATCGGGACGCTCTCCAGCTTGTGCGGCCGTCGGTCAGCGTTCTCTTTACGAAGCGCGGTATTTCAGATATGGTGCTTTTTGACGAAACGGCCTTTGAAAAAAAGTACGGGTTCGCGCCGCTTCGCCTGATCGATCTTAAAGGGCTGATGGGTGACACGTCAGATAATATTCCCGGCGTTCCCGGTGTGGGCGAAAAGACGGCAATGAAGCTCCTTCAGGAATACGGCACGCTGGAATCAGTCTTTGAACACTTGCCGGATATTTCCGGTAAAAAGTTAAAGGAACGGCTGATGGAAAATCAGGCGCAGGCCGAGCTTTCCAAGCGATTAGCGACGATCGTCTGCGACGCGCCGGTGCCTTTTACCCCGGCGGAGTATAAGATTACACCGGATTGGGAACGGATGATGGATTTTTGTGAGCGCTACGATCTGCGGTCGGTAAAAAAAAGCTTTGTGAAATTATATCCTGCGCCGGAAGTAACGCTGAATTTTGGCGAACCGGCGGCAGAATCAGCGCTGCATGTGGAAGTTTTGACTTCTGCGGCGGCGGAAACCTTTTCCCAAATGGCTCGCACGGCTGGACGGATAGCATTCTGCGGCCGTTATGAAGGGCGAGTGCCGCATATACAGATGAAGGGAGCGGGCCTTGCCGTCGGCGATAAACTGGCTTATATAGCGGCGGATTCTCCCGCCTGGCCGGTAGTTTGGCGGCTTTTGAACGACGACGAACTGGAACGTGATACCGTTGATGTAAAGCTATTTTATCACGCCGGAGGAAAGCCATCCGCACGCTTCTTTGATGAGGCGCTGGCGGCGTATCTCTTAGATCCGCCGCTGGGCGGCGATGTGGAGAAGTTATGGGCGGCGTGGGGGCAGAATTTGGCGTCCTGTCCGGCGAGCGCGGCGGAAAGCGAGCGGGCGGCATGGCAGGCGGGGATGATATTTTCTTTGCGGGACGCGATGCAGCAGAAGATGCGCGAGCAAGGTTTGGAGTCTCTCTATGAGGACATTGAGCTGCCGCTGGTCGAAGTTTTAGCGGCGATGGAAACGGCGGGTATTTATGTGAACCGGACGCGGCTTCACGAGCAGAGCGAAGCTGTCCGCCAGACGATAAGCCGTTTACAGGATGAGATATACGCGCTGGCCGGACATGCTTTCAACATTAATTCTCCAAAACAGCTGGGAACGGTACTTTTTGAGGAATTAGGCCTGCCGGCGGGGAAAAAGACTAAAAAGCTCGGCGGGTATTCAACGAACGTAGAGGTTTTGAATAGTCTGCGCGCCGAACACGATATCGTGGGAAAAATTTTAGACTATCGTTTGTGGATGAAGCTTCAGTCAACGTATATCGAGGCGATCGACGGGCTTATTGATAAGGAAACGCAGCGCGTTCACACCCAGTTTAATCAGATGGTAACGGCTACGGGGCGGCTCTCCAGCTCCGAACCTAATTTGCAGAATATTCCCGTGCGAACGGAGGAAGGGCGGACGATCCGGCGATTGTTTGAACCGGGCGAAGGGTATGATTACCTTTTGTCAGCGGATTATTCGCAGATTGAACTGCGCCTTTTAGCGCATTTGTCGCAAGATGAAGGCTTTATCCGCGCCTTTATACGCAACGAGGATATTCACGCCCGAACGGCTTCGGAGGTGTTTGGTGTTCCGTTGGAACAGGTGACGAACGAAGAACGTCGCCATGCGAAAGCAGTGAATTTTGGGATCGTGTACGGGATCAGCGATTTTGGTCTGGCACGCGATTTGGGGATTTCGCGAAAAGAAGCGGCCTGGTATATTGAGAATTATTTCGCTCGGTATCCCAAGGTAAAAATGTTCATTGATCGGACGGTAAAGGACGCACATGAAACAGGCGGCGTCGTTACGATGTTTGGGCGGCGGCGTGAGCTGCCGGGACTAAAAAGCGGAAACTTTCAGCAGCGCTCGCTGGCAGAACGGATGGCGATGAATACGCCTATTCAAGGCTCCGCCGCCGATATTATCAAGCTGGCGATGATCGTCGTGTATCAAAGATTACGCGAGGCCAAACTGAAAAGCCGGATATTGCTTCAAGTACACGACGAGCTGGTTGTCGAGGTTCCTGAAGGGGAAACGGAGGCGGCGACGCGTATCTTGAAGACGGCGATGGAAGATGTCGTAACGCTTTCCGTTCCCTTGTCCGTCGATATTCATCAAGGGAAAAACTGGGCGGAAGCTAAGTGAAAGCGGTGCTAAAGGAGCGGTCGATATGCCGGAATTGCCGGAAGTCGAGACGGTAAGGCGTTCGTTGGAGCGCCGTCTGGAAGGAATACAGATTGTCGGGGTTGAGCTTTATCTGCCAAGATTGGTGAAGTGGCCGGAGCCGGACGTTTTTATTCAACGTTTAGAAAATCGGCGGATTGCAGCTGTCCGCCGGACAGGGAAATATCTGCGGCTCGTTTTAGACAACGCGACGGAGCTTGTCATCCACTTGAAAATGACAGGGCAGCTTTTTTATGACGAGCGCGGTTCTGGGGAGAAAATCGCTTATCGGCGGGCGGCGTTTCGTTTACAGGGCGGCGCGGTTCTGTGGTTTGGCGACGCCCGAACGCTGGGGGCGCTTTACGCGGTAACTCCGGAAGAGATGGGACGCCTGCCCGGTATGATGGCGATGGGGCCCGAGCCTTTGAGCGACGCCTTTACGCCGGCTTATTGGCAAAAACTGCTCCGGGCGCATCGGGGAAAGATAAAGAGTTTGCTCCTCAATCAGCGGTATATCGGAGGATTAGGCAATATTTATGCCGACGAGGCGCTGTTTTTGGCAAAGATTCACCCGGAACGGCCGGCTTTTTCGCTTACGATAAAGGAAGCAGAACGCCTTTTCGCCGCGGTCAATGACGTTATACGCGCCGGAATCGCGGACGGCGGGACGACGGTGCGAAATTATCTGGATGGGGAAGGCCGCGCCGGATCCCATCAGAAAAAATTACAGGTTTATCAGCGGACGGGAGAATCTTGCCCGCGCTGCGGTACGGCGATTGAGCGGATTGTCGTCGGCGGGCGGGGGAGCCACTTTTGCCCGCGGTGCCAGAAGAAAGTTTCGCGTCGATGGGAGACGCGGGGTAAAAAGCGGGGAATTTAGATGTACGTCATCGGATTGACCGGCGGAATCGCCTGCGGAAAGAGTACGGTCGCGAAACGGCTCAAAGAAAAATATCAAGCGCCTCTTCTCGATACCGATCGCATCGCTTGGGATATGTCCGCGCCGGGTGAACCGCTTTGGCAAAGCTATGTGGATCGTTATGGACGGGAAAAGGCACTGCTTTCCAACGGTCAGCTTGACCGCGCGGCCATTGGGAAAATCGTTTTTTCGCAGCCGGAAGAGCGAATCTGGGTCGATCGTATGTCGCATCCTCTCATTAAGGAGGAAGTTCGCCGCCGTCTAAAGCGTTGCCAGGAAGCTGGCCAGCGGGTGGCGGTGGTCGATGTGCCGCTTCTTTTTGAGGCGGGGTGGGAGCCGCTGGCTGACGAAATCTGGGTCGTGTATGTCGATGAAGCGACGCAGCTGGCGCGGCTTATAGAACGCAATCAGCTTCCAGAGGCGTTGGCCCGGCAGCGGATCGCGTCGCAAATGCCGCTGGCGGAGAAAAAGCGGCGCGCCGGCGTCGTCATTGATAATACGGGAGGACTGGAGGCGACGTTGGCGCAGGTCGACGCGGCCTGGGACAGCTTAGAGGCCCGCCAGAAACGACGAGGAGGCAATCGGGTTGCTCAAACATGAGCTGCGGCAAAGGCGAGAGGAAGAGCGCCAACGTCGCGCTCTCATAATGGCGGTGGTTGTTTTCGCGCTGGCTCTTGCCGTTTATTTTCTTAGCCAAAGCGAGCCGGTACAGAGACGATATCTCTATCCGTACCCTTATCAGGAGTTGGTGGAGCTGTATGCGAAGGCGAACGGCGTTGACAGCGCGCTGGTGGCCAGTGTTATAATGAACGAAAGTCGCTTCCAAAACGATGCGCGTTCATCGCGCGGCGCGATTGGCTTGATGCAGATCATGCCGGAAACGGCCCAGTGGATAGCCCTTCAGCTGGGCGATGATAATTTTTCGCTGGAGAAACTGCACGAGCCGGAAACGAATATTCGTTACGGTGTATGGTATCTGGCGGAGCTGCAGCGCGAGTTCGCGGGAAATAATATATTGGCGCTGGCGGCGTATAACGCCGGGCGCGGGACGGTAAGGGACTGGATCGAGGAAGGGGATTGGCCATGGACGTTTCACGCGCTGGATAAAATTCCTTATCCCGAAACGCGAAGCTATGTGAAAAATGTTTTGCAAAACCGTATCCGGTACGAGAAATTGTATTCTGGAAAACATGAGCGTTAAGAGGCGTCATTATGGATTGTAAATATTGCATTGTGCCGCAAAAAGCGAATAAGTTCTGGCAGCTTGTAGAAGGTATGGCGCTGACACACGAGCAGCAAAGGCTGTTTCAAAGTGCTTTTATCCGTCATGTCGAGGTGTCTCCGGCGCGTTTGACGTGGGAGATTTTACTGGAGACGAGAGCTTTTATCGACGAGCCGCTGCTCCAGTCGGTCTCCCGGTATATTGCCGAACGGTACGGACAGCGTGACGTTATTTTTTATCAGAAGGTCGTCGATCTGGCGGCGGTGCTCGATCAGGCGTGGACGCAGATCGTGGAGATCGCCGCCGGAGGAAAACAGCCGTTGCGCTTGGTTTTGCGGCAGGCGCAGCGGCGGATGAAGGAAGGCTATTTACTGGTTCGGATCGGTAATTCCTTTGCCGGAGCCTTGTTGGACCATCATAATGTCGCGGAGGATCTGAGGGAAGCCGTAGGAAAGGTCACCGGCTGCGCCTGTGATGTCATCTGTGAGACATATGACGATGAAGCACCTGAAAAAGAAAGCGATGCAGCGGCCATCTTCCAGACTACGGCTTATCAGGCGGCGGCAAGGCAAAAGGCGGCTTCGCATTCAGCGGCGAACGGCGCGTCCGTTGCTGCGCCCCAAAGCGGAAACGGACGCGCCAAAGGCCGGAGCCGTCGGGGGGAAACGGCGCCGGGGTGCCTCTTTGGCGGCGGTGTCGCGGGCGATGCGATGCCCATCGACGAAATTAAAAACGAGATGAAAAATGTCGTCGTTACCGGCGTCATCGAAGCGGTCGACGGCCGAGAAATGAAGGAAACGAATTTGCTCGTTTTTGATGTGGCGGATTTAGCAGAAGGTATCACGGTGAAGGCCTTTTTCCGCGACCACGACGAATACAGCCGGATATTGGCGGCACTAAAGCCCGGCCTTGCGGTGCGGATTCGCGGATCAGTACGCTTCGATACGTTTCTGAATGATCTCGTTTTATTCGCCAACAGCGTAAAGGAAGAAACCGTCGCCACGCGCATGGACGACGCGCCGGAAAAGCGGGTGGAGCTTCATGCTCACACGCAGATGAGCATGATGGACGCGGTCGTTCCGCCCAAGACCTTGATAAAGACAGCGGCCCGATGGGGATGGCCAGCTGTCGCTATTACCGATCATGGCGTCGTACAGGCTTTTCCCGAAGCGATGAATACCGTTGTCAACGAAAAACTCGATATCAAAGTGATCTACGGTATGGAAGGATATTTGACCGGCGAGGATTACAAACAGCGCTTCGCCAATCACATTATTTTGCTGGCGAAGAATAAGGAAGGCCTGCACAATCTCTATCGGCTGGTATCGCTTTCTCATCTGCGCTTCTTCCATCGTCAGCCGCGGATTCCTAAAGCGATTTTGAAGGAGCTGCGCGAAGGGCTGATCATCGGCTCGGCCTGTGAAGCTGGGGAGCTGATCCGCGCGATCGTAGCGCATCGAAGTGAAGAAGAACTCTTGGAAATCGCCGGATTTTACGATTATTTGGAGATCCAACCCCTTGGCAACAACGCGTTTCTTGTGCGCAGCGATGAATTTCCCGATGTGCGGGACGAAGAAGATTTGAAGAAAATCAATCTAAAAGTGGCAGAGTTGGCGAAGAAGCTGGGAAAAATGCTGATTGCGACCTGCGACGTCCATTTTCTGAATGCCGAGGACTCAATTTACCGCGCCGTCATCATGGCGGGCAAGGGATTTGAGGATGCCGATTTACAGCCGCCGCTCTTTTTGCGAACGACGGAGGAAATGCTCAAAGAATTTGAATATCTTGGCAAAGAGCTGGCGTATGAAGCGGTCGTTACGAATCCCCGGCGCATCGCCGACATGGTGGAAAAATTCCATCCGATTCCCGCCGAGGGTAAGCTCTATTCCCCGATGATCCCGGGCGCCGACGAGCAGATACGTTCCATGTCTTATGCCCGGGCGCATGAGCTTTATGGCGAAAATTTGCCCGCTGTTGTTCAGGCGCGCCTCGATCAGGAGTTAAAACCCATCATCGAACATGGTTTTTCCGTGCTGTACCTCATTGCGCATAAGCTGGTGAAGAAATCGAACATCGACGGTTATCTCGTCGGTTCCCGCGGCTCCGTCGGATCGTCCTTTATCGCTACGATGACCGGTATTACCGAGGTCAATCCCCTGCCGCCGCACTGGCGCTGCCCTCACTGCCAGCACAGCGAATTCGTCGAGGATGGTTCCTATGGTAGCGGCTTCGATCTGCCGGATAAAAAATGCCCGGTCTGCGAAACGCCGCTCATCAAAGATGGACACGATATTCCTTTCGCAGTCTTTTTAGGATTCGACGGCGACAAGGTGCCGGATATCGATCTGAATTTTGCCAGTGTTTATCAGGCGCGGGCGCAGAAATATACTTCCGAGCTTTTCGGCAAGGACAACGCTTACCGTGCCGGTACGATAACGACGGTCGCGGATAAAACAGCGTACGGCTATGTACGGAAATTTTACGAGGAGCGCGGACAAAAGAAGCGCGGTGCCTTTCTCCAGCGGATCGTCAACGGTTGTCTGGGAACGAAGCGCACCACGGGACAACATCCCGCCGGGGTCATGGTAGTGCCGCGTAATATGGACATTCACTTCTTCACCCCGGTGCAGCGACCGGCGGACAAGAAGGATTCCAATACGATAACGACGCATTTCGATTATCATTCGATCAGCAGCCGCTTAGTCAAGCTCGATAATCTGGGGCACGACGATCCTACGATGATTAAAATGCTGGAAGTATTGACTCATCGCGATCCTCAGACAATTCCCTTTGACGATCCGGCGACGCTGAGCCTTTTCCATTCGACCGAAGCGCTGGGGCTTTCCTCTGAGGAGCTGGGAGCGACGAGCGGAACCTTTGGTATTCCAGAATTTCGCACCAGCTTTACCCGGCAGATGATCGACGATACGCATCCTTCCTGCTTCAGCGATCTGGTTCGTATTTCCGGCTTTTCTCACGGCACGAACGTCTGGCTCGACAATGCGCAGGAGCTTATCCGCGCGGGGACGTGTACGCTGCGCGACGCCATATCGGCGCGGGACGACATTATGATGTACCTTATCCATAAAGGGATCGACCCTCTGCTGGCGTTTAATACCATGGAGCAGGTGCGCAAGGGCAAGGGGATAAAGCCCGACGTCGTAGAGAAGCTGAAAGCGGGCGGCATACCCGACTGGTACATCGGCGCCTGCCAGAAGATAAAATATCTTTTCCCCCGCGCCCATGCGACAGCCTATGTCATGATGGCGTACCGTATCGCGTTCTGTAAAGTTCACTATCCGTTGGCTTTTTACGCGGCGTATTTTTCGATTCGCGCCGACGCTTTCGACGTCAACATCATTGCTGGAGGAAAGGAAAAGATTCAGCGTGCGCTCCGTGAATTGGAGGCAGTGGAAAAGCCTGACGAAAGGCAAAAAGAGCTGATTGTCGTTTTACAGCTGGCGTGGGAGATGTACCTGCGGGGATACTCTGTTGAGCCGGTGGATCTGTATCGCTCGGCGGCGGAGGAGTTTATCATTCGGGAGCGATCGCTCCTGCCGCCGTTTACGTCGCTGAAAGGCTTTGGTTCTGTGGCGGCGCACAGTGTTGTGAAAGCGCGTAAAGAGGGCGCTTTCACTTCGGTGGCCGACTTGAAAAAACGCACCGTGGTATCGAAAACGAATGTTGAACTTTTGCGGGAACATGGTTGTCTGGAAGGCATAAGCGAGAGCGACCAGATGGAGTTATTCGGTATGGGCGCGCCGGTTTCAGCGGCGACAGCCGGATAATTTTCACTTATGCGGGAAGTACGCGCCATGCTCGCGTAAGGAGAGCATGGCGTTCTTTATGGGAAGGCGGCTTTAATATGATGACGGAGGAAAAACTGCGAAGCGATTTGCAAGAAACGGCGCTGCGGGTGAAAAAGGAAAACCCGATGGCGGCCTCGATTACAAACACGGTGACGGTCAATCTGGTGGCGAACGCGCAGCTCGCCGTCGGCGGCTCGGCGGCGATGATCTATCTGCCGGACGAGGGCGAGGGGATGGCGCATCTCGCGGGCGCTATGTATATCAATATGGGAACTCTGCTTCCAGTTTATGAAGAAACGTTGCCCCGCACTGTGCGGGCTTTGCAGGCGGAGAGAAAGTCGTGGGTCCTCGACCCGGTGGGAATCGGGCTGGGCGCTCTGCGCAGGAAAATCCTGCGCGAGTTTCAGGCGTATCGCCCCGGCGTTATCCGGGGCAATGCTTCGGAAATTATCGCCCTCGCCAATCTCTGGGGGCTGGCGAGCGGGCGGGCGAGAGACGGGGTGCGCGGCGTCGACGCCACGGATAGCGTGGATGCCGCGCGAGCGGCGGCTATCGCGCTTGCTCTGGAAACGGGCGGTGCGGTTGCCGTTTCCGGGCCGGTGGATCTGGTGACCGACGGGCATCAGGTAATTCGGGTACGCGGCGGTTCGCGTTTTTTGCCGTTAATTACCGGGGCGGGCTGTTCTCTGGGCGGCGCAATCGCCGTATATGCGGCTGTCGGTAAGCCTTTTATCGCCGCTCTGGCGGGGACGATGGCCTTTGATCTGGCCGCTGCCCGGGCAGAAGAAGGGGGGATGGGTCCGGCGAGCTTCCAGGTGCGTTTCCTCGATGAATTGTATCGAATTTCACCGGAGGAGTTGGCCGAATATCCCTTTTCCCAAGAGGAGGTATAGAATGAATACGCTGATTGCAGTGGCGATAGCTCCCTGCGGGGTGGGGGATGAATTATCTCACGACGTGGCGGAAGTCATTCGCGTTATCCGATCCTCCGGCCTTCCTTGCCGCACGACGGCGATGTTTACGGAGATCGAGGGCGAATGGGACGAAGTTATGCGGGTTGTAAAAGAGGCGACGATGGTTCTGGCAAATAAAGGGATCCGTACGGAAGTCGTCCTCAAAGCGGATATTCGCCCCGGTCATTCCCATATGATGGACGAAAAGGTACGCAAGGTGGAACGTATTTTAGGAGGCGCATCGTGACGGCCCGGACGGCGCTCGATATTTCCGCCTATCTCGTCGTAGGGCCGGAGAATACGCTGGGGCGTCCGGTCAAAGATATCGTGGCGGCGGCGGTGAACGGCGGCTTCACCTGCGTACAGATTCGTTCCAAGGAAGCCTCGGCACGTGAACTTTTGTGTTGCGTCCGGGAAGCGGCGGAAGTCATTGAAACGGCGGGAAAAGCGGATCGGATCGCGCTTTTGGTAGATGATCGCCTCGATGTCGTTCTGGCGGCGCGGCGGCAAGGAATAAAGGCGGATGGCATCCACGTCGGACAGACGGACATCCCTCCGGAAATATGCCGCCATTTTCTGGGCGAAAAAGCTATCGTCGGTCTCTCGGCGCGCAGTCACGAGCTATTGGCTTATGTGACAGAGGCCGATATTACGGGGATCGATTATTTCGGCGTGGGGCCTCTGCATGAAACGGCGACGAAGCCCGACTGCGATCGCGACGAGGAAGGAAAGTTCATTACCCGCAGTTTAGCGGAACTTAAAGAGTTGGCCAAGGTCAGCCCCCTCCCCGTCGTTGTCGGCGGCGGCGTAAAGCTGGCGGATATACCGGCCCTGGCGGCGACCGGTGTCGCGGGATTTTTCGTCGTGTCGGCAGTAGCGGGCGCTGAAGATCCTCACCAGGCCGCTGCTGCTTTGGTTAAAGCGTGGCGAGAAAATCGTCGGTGTTAAAATAGATCATAGCTTTATCAACAGTCCATTCCACAGGCGAATGGACTGTTTTATGTTTTCGGGGAAATTTGCTCCGTTCGTTATGAAGATACGAAAAAATTTTGTTATTTTTAGCAGGATTTCTTTTTTTTACGACGAAATAATAACGAAATATAAGGATTTATAATCCGGGTATGAGAAAAGTTATTGAAGAAAGGGCGAGGGCGTCATGGGCAAAATTGATCTGAAACAATATGGGATCACGGGAACTACGGAGATTCTGTATAATCCTTCGTATGAAGTGCTGTTTGAAGAAGAGATGAAGCCGGAGCTGACCGGTTACGATAAAGGCGTGCTGACAGAGCTGCAGGCGGTCAGCGTTATGACGGGCGTCTATACGGGCCGTTCACCGAAGGACAAATTTATCGTAGATGACGAGAACTCGCACGATACTCTTTGGTGGACGTCGGAAGAGTATAAAAACGACAATCACCGGGCGACGAAAGAGGCGTGGGACGCTGTTTTAGCTATCGCCAAACAGGAACTTTCCAATAAGCGCCTTTATGTCGTCGACGGCTTTTGCGGCGCAAATAAGGATACGCGCATGGCCGTCCGCTTCATTATGGAGGTCGCCTGGCAGGCGCATTTTGTGCGCAATATGTTCATTAAGCCGACGGCGGAGGAACTGGAAAATTTCCAGCCGGATTTCGTTGTCTACAACGCCTCGAAAGCGAAAGTGAAAAATTATAAGGAGCTGGGGTTAAATTCCGAAACAGCGGTCGTGTTCAACATTACCAGCCGCGAGCAGGTCATCATCAATACCTGGTACGGGGGCGAGATGAAAAAGGGCATGTTTTCGATGATGAACTACTATCTCCCGCTCAAAGGAATCGCGGCCATGCACTGCTCGGCGAATACAGACCTGAACGGGGAGAACACGGCGATCTTTTTTGGCCTTTCCGGTACGGGAAAGACGACGCTGTCTACGGATCCTAAGCGGCTGTTGATCGGCGATGATGAACATGGCTGGGACGATAAGGGAATTTTCAATTTTGAGGGCGGCTGTTATGCGAAAGTCATTAATCTCGATAAGGAGTCGGAGCCGGATATTTATAACGCCATCAAGCGCAATGCTCTTTTGGAAAATGTAACGGTCGACGCGAAAGGGAAAATCGATTTTTCCGATAAGAGCGTCACGGAGAATACACGGGTTTCCTATCCGATTGATCATATTAAAAAGATCGTCCGCCCCATATCTGCGGCGCCGCCGGCCCGTAACGTTATTTTCCTGTCGGCGGATGCTTTCGGCGTTTTGCCTCCGGTGTCTATTCTTACTCCCGAGCAGACGAAATATTATTTTTTATCCGGTTTCACGGCGAAGCTGGCGGGAACGGAGCGGGGAATTACTGAACCGACGCCGACCTTTTCGGCTTGCTTCGGGCAGGCGTTTTTAGAATTGCATCCGACGAAATACGCGGAGGAGCTGGTGCGCAAGATGGAGATGAGCGGGGCCAGGGCGTATCTTGTCAATACGGGCTGGAACGGCAGCGGCAAACGCATCTCCATTAAGGATACCCGCGGTATCATCGACGCTATTTTAAGCGGCGCGATCCGCAACGCACCGACGAAGAAGATGCCGGTGTTCAATTTCGAGGTTCCGACGGAGTTGCCGGGTGTAGATCCAAAGATATTAGATCCGCGGGATACTTACGCGAATGTCGAAGAGTGGAATAAAAAAGCCGCCGATCTGGCGGCGCGGTTCGTAAAGAATTTTGTGAAATATCAGGGCAACGACGCGGGTAAGGCGTTGGTATCCGCTGGACCGAAGGTGCCGTGATCTGAAATTACGCGGGGGCTTTCCAGAGACGCTTTACCGAGCGTTTTGAGGAAAGCCTTTTTTGTGTCGTCGTACAGTGAAAGAAGCGTCGTGAAAAGGAAAAAACGCCGTCGTTGGCAGGCGTGCGGAAATGTCTGACGAACGGTTGGCATTCGAGCATTAGCGTGGTAAAATAACACTGTATTGTATTTTGGGGCGAGGATTCGCGTGAGGAGAGCATGGAAAAAATAAAGCGCTGGTTTGAATTTGAGAACCGGCAGACGAATCTTCGCACGGAGATTATCGCCGGGGTGACGACATTTTTGTCGACGCTTTATATTGTCGTTATCAATCCCACGTTATTCAGCCGCGCGGGGATGGATTTCGGCGATGTCTATCTGGCGACGATTCTGGTGACGATTACGGCGACGCTGGTGATGGGGATCGCGGCGAATTATCCCATCGCTGTCGCCCCCGGGATAGGGATTAACGCCTATCTCGTTTACTCCGTGATTATCGCTGAAGGAACACCGTGGCAAGAGGCGTTGGGGGCGTCGCTGCTGGCTTCCGGACTGCTCATTCTGGTTTCGCTGTCATCTTTGCGTCAAATGCTGATCAAGGCAATTCCACCGTCTTTGAAAGCTGCGATCAGTGTTGGAATTGGGCTTTTTATCGCGGTAATTGGTCTGGAAAATGGTCGCCTGTTGGTGAGTTCTCCGGCGACCGTCCTAACCTTGGGAGATCTAGCGGATCCGATGGCAGCACTGACGGTGCTGGGGCTTTTTTTGACGATGGGGCTGATGGCGCTTCGCGTGACGGGTGCGATCTTTATCAGTATGCTTTTGATCGCGGTGACCGCTTATTTTGAAGGTTTAATGGATGTGCCATCGTCATTTTTTGCTCTTCCCGGGGGGCTAAGCCAAACCTTTTGGCAGTTTAGCTTTGCTAATATGGGAAATTTGACGGCAACGATTTTCATCCTGTTTCTGGTGACGCTTTTTGATACGACGGGGACAATGCTCGCCGTCGGGCGGCAAGCCGGATTAGTCAAGGGCGAGACCTTTCCGCATTTAAAGAGCGTGCTGTTGGCGGATGCCTTCGGCGGTTTTGTCGGAGCTGCTCTCGGCACCGGCCCTGCGTCGGCTTTTGTCGAGTCGGGGTCCGGCGTCGCGGCCGGAGGACGGACGGGTTTCGCGGCGGTGGTGACAGCGGGGCTGTTCGCCCTGTTGACGTTTTGTGCGCCGCTTGCGCGAATGATTGCCTCGGTACCGGCGATCACCGCGCCCGCCTTGATCTTAGTTGGCGCGTTCATGATGGAAAGTGTGGCAGAAATTGACTGGAGAGATTATACGGAGGCGTTTCCCGCCTTTTTTACGCTGCTTTTCATGCCGGTGTCGTTCAGCATTGCCAGCGGCGTGGGCATTGGTTTCATACTTTACGTTTTTTTGAAAACGGTGACAGGCAGGCGGCAGAGCGTTCATCCGCTGATGTATGTGCTGTCGGTTTTGTTTGCGATACAAATGGCAGTCGGGATTCACTGAAGTTGGGAGGAAACAGTCGATGGATTTTGGCAGGAAACTGGTAATCATGACGTTAGTGCTGGAAACGGGGATATTTTTCCCGTCGGCAATGAGCGAAGCGCGGCGGGCGTATGATCCGAAGGTCGAAACGAAGGTGACGCTTCCCCGGGACGAAAGAGCAAGCGACAAGAGCGAGAAGGCGAATATCCGCGAACGGATCCAGGCGATTCTCCGGGGGCCGGCCGAAGAAGGATCGGCGGCGGTTATGGAGCCACCCTTAGCGCCGGTGGATCTCAATAACGAAGCAATTTTAGGACAAGCGATGGCGACGCAGCAGCAATGTGTCAATTATCTCCTGAGCATCAATCCCATGCCCGCTATTTCAGTATCGCCGCAGGAATTGGTTTCCTATTATTACGAAGAAGGGGCGAGGGAAGGGATCCGACCGGATGTAGCTTTTGCCCAAGCGTTGAAAGAGACGGGTTATTTTCGTTACGGCGGCACGGTGACGCCAGATCAGAATAATTATTGCGGGCTGGGAACGACGAGCCGCACAGTCAAGGGGGTGTATTTCGCCTCGGCGCGGATGGGAGTCCGGGCGCATATTCAGCATCTGTTGGCCTACGCGTCGACTCGAAAGCCCGCCGCGCCAGTGGTCGATCCTCGCTATTCTTTGGTGCGCTCTATCTACGGGAGCAGTACGCTGGGGACGTGGCGCGATTTGAACGGTCGCTGGGCGGTGCCCGGGAATACCTACGGGCAGAGCATTATGGAAATGTTTTCTCATATTGTAAAAACACGGTGATTTGCGCTCTGCGGGCGTGATGGGAGCATTTTTATGTGGAACGGGCTAATTGGCGATAAAGAGGACAACTTGATAAGCCGCGGCTCAACACGTCGCTTTCGGGAAATGGTCGAGGTTCTGCGGCGACGAAAACTCCTTCAAGGCATATCACCGGAGAAAATCCGGCAGATTTTAGAAGATTTAGGTCCGACGTTTGTCAAGCTGGGACAAATCATGAGCATGCGGCCTGATTTTTTGCCGCAGGAGTATTGCGACGAGCTGACAAAGCTGCAAACGGGTGCCAAGCCGCTGGAATTTTCCACCGTCAAAGAGATCATTGAACGCGAGTATGGCTGTCGCTGGAACCAAGTATTTCAGGCAATCGACGAAAACGCTCTGGGCTCCGCTTCCATTGCACAGGTTCACCGGGCCGTCCTGACAAGCGGCGATCAGGTTGTCGTCAAAGTCCAACGCCCCGGTATTTACGACATCATGGCGAAGGATATCGTCCTCCTGAAGCGTGCCGCTGCTCTTTTGAAAGTGATCAGCAACGCCAGTGACGTGATTGATTTCAGTATGATTCTTGATGAGATGTGGGCGATCGCCAAGCAGGAAATGGATTTTCTCATCGAGGCCAGCCATATCGACGAGTTTCGGCATTTGAACGCCGACGCCGCTTATGTCGAGTGCCCTGAAGTGAATCACAAGCTGACGACGCCGCGCATTCTGGTCATGGAATATGTCGGGGGAATTCGTTTCGACGATATAAAGGCATTGGAAGCGCAAGGATTTGACATGGATCAGCTGGGGCGAAGGCTGGGCGAAAACTACGTCAAGCAGATTGTCGAGGACGGTTATTTTCATGCTGATCCGCACCCGGGAAATATTTGGATTCGCCGGGGGAAGATCGTCTGGCTTGATTTGGGGATGATGGGGCGCCTCTCCGGACGGGACCGCGCGGCGCTCCGCAAGGCGGTTTTCGCTTTGGCGAGCCACGATACGTTGGAGATGAAAACGGCGGTTTTGTCGCTGGGTCTGCCGCGCGGTCGTATCGATCACGCCCGGCTTTATGAAGATATTAGCGTTCTCATGGAGCAGTATGCCGATCTTGATTTCGGCACGCTGCAAATGGGGATTTTGACGCGCCAAATCATGAACGTACTGCGAGAACACCGCATTGGCATTGGCCCGGGACTCAGCATGTTTGCCCGCGGGGTATTGACGATCGAGGGCGTCCTGCGGCTTTGTTGTCCGCGCGTCAGCTTTGTGGAAATATTTGCCCGCAGCTTAGAGCTTAATTTTCGGCGTAACTTTAACTGGCGCGCTGAATTCGATAAATTTAAGCGCGAAGGTTACTTCTTGCTGAAGAAAACCATGCTCCTTCCGGAACAAATTTCCGATATACTGCGCATGACGATGAGCGGGCAGACGAAAGTTAATCTGGATCTTACCGGGAGCGAAGAGCCGCTGCGGCGTATCGACCAGATGATGAATAAATTGATTATCGGCATGATCAGCTCGGCGTTACTTTTGGGGTCGAGTATCATTTGCACGACGCAGATGTCGCCGCGGATTATGGAGATTCCGCTTTTAGGCGTATTTGGCTATCTGGCGGCGTTGGTATTGTGCGGGCGCCTGCTTTGGAATATTATCCGCGGACACTGAGGAGGACTGCTGTATGCGAGGCATTCGGGGAGCAATCACTATAAAAAATAATGTGGAAGATGAAATCATATTCGCCGTGCGGTGGATGGTCACGGAGATGTGCCGCCATAACGGCGTCAAGCCGGACGATATTGGCGCCTGCATCCTGAGCTCTACCGAAGACATAACGGCCTGCTTTCCCGCAGCGGGTGTGCGGCAGATTCCAGGATTTGAACTGGTGCCGCTTTTCGACACCCGTCAGATGGCGGTAGACGGCGCTTTGCCGATGTGTATCCGGGCGCTCCTTTTGGTTGATACGGATAAAACGGCGCGCGAAATACGCCACGTTTATCGTGGCGAGGCTTCGCTTCTGCGGACAGATTTGGCGCAGCAGTCGTTAGAAGAAGGCTGATCGAATAATTTTAAGAGAGGACATGATTAAATGAAGAAGTGTATTACTACGGACAAAGCACCGCGGGCGATTGGGCCCTATTCGCAGGCAGTCGAGGCGGGGGGCTTTATTTTTGTTTCGGGGCAGATCCCGCTGGTTCCGGCGACGGGGGAGATTGTCAAGGGCGATATTGAGGCGCAAACGGCGCAGGTATTGGAAAACTTGCGGGAGATTCTAACGGCTGCGGGCTCCTCGCTAGAACAGGCGGTAAAGACGACGGTTTACCTCACGGATATCACGGACTTTTCCCGGGTGAACGACGTATACGCCCGTTATTTTACGAAGGAACCCCCGGCACGGGTCTGCGTAGAGGTGAGCGATCTGCCGAAGCAGGCGCTGGTGGAGATTGACGTGATTGCCGCTTGCTGACCGGGGCGGAAGAATTTTTATAAAGATATTTAAGGAGCGATGGGCTGATGAGCAGGATAGAAACGAAGAGCGTCAACGCGATCCGAATTTTAGCGGCGGACGCCATCCAAAAGGCGAATTCCGGTCACCCGGGGCTGCCGCTGGGCAGCGCGCCGATGGCGTATGAATTGTGGGCGCGTCACTTAAAGCATGACGCGAAGGAGCCGCAGTGGGTGGATCGTGATCGCTTTGTATTATCCGGCGGACACGGATCGATGCTTCTTTATTCCCTGCTTCACCTCTTTGGCTACGGCCTTACGAAAGAAGATTTAAAAAGCTTTCGCCAGGATGGTTCGCGCACGCCTGGCCATCCTGAATATGGCCATACTGTGGGGGTGGAGGCGACGACCGGCCCCTTGGGCGCGGGCATGGGGATGGCGGTGGGCATGGCCATGGCGGAAGCGCATTTGGCGGCGGTTTTCAATAAGCCGGGCTATCCCGTTGTTGATCACTACACCTTTGCACTGGGCGGCGACGGGTGCCTGATGGAGGGTATTTCTTCAGAAGCTTTTTCACTTGCCGGAACGCTGGGGTTAGCGAAGCTCATTGTTCTTTATGACAGCAATCAGATTTCCATTGAAGGAAGTACGAAAATCGCCTTTACAGAGAATGTTGCGGCGCGCATGGCGGCTTTCGGCTTCCAGACGCTCACGGTGGAGGACGGGAACGACTTGGCGGCCATTGGACGGGCGATTGAGGAAGCCAAAGCAGACAAAGCGCGTCCGTCCTTTATTACGGTGAAGACTGAGATCGGCTATGGCTGCCCTGCCAAACAGGGAAAAGCCAGCGCCCATGGCGAGCCGCTCGGCGAGGATAACGTTAAAGCACTGCGGGAAACCCTCGGCTGGGAAAGCCAGGAGCCGTTCATGGTGCCGGAAGACGTCTATCGCCATTACGAACAGCGTGCCCACGCCGGAGAGGAAGCCCGTCATAAATGGCAGGCCATGTTTGAAAAATATCAGGCGGCATTCCCAGAGATGAAAAAACTGTGGGATACTTACCATGCGGCGCTGGACAGCGAGGCTTTGCTGGCGGACGAAGACTTTTGGGCGGCTTCAGATAAACCGCAGGCGACGCGCAGCTTGTCCGGCGAGATGATTAACCGCCTGAAGGACAAAGCGCCTCAGCTTTTCGGCGGCAGCGCGGATTTAGCGCCTTCGAATAAAACCGTGATGAAAGAAGCAGGAGATTTCAGCCGGGAAAATTACGGCGGACGCAATGTTCATTTTGGCGTCCGAGAACTGGCGATGGCCGCTATCGTCAACGGCATAGCCCTTCACGGCGGGCTGCGGCCTTACGCGGCGACCTTCTTCGTTTTCAGCGACTACATGAAGCCTATGATGCGGCTGGCAGCGCTGATGAAGCTTCCGGTGATTTACGTTCTTACCCATGACAGTATCGGCGTCGGCGAGGACGGGCCGACTCATGAACCTATTGAACAGCTTGCCATGTTGCGGGCTATGCCGGGGTTTCACGTCTTTCGCCCGGCAGACGCGACGGAAACCGCCGCCGGGTGGTATCTGGCGATCACCAGTCAGAATACGCCGACAGCGCTGGTTCTCAGCCGTCAAAATCTGCCGCCCCTCGCGGGAAGCAGCCGAGAGGCGTTGAAAGGCGGCTACATCGTTTCGGCGGCGAAAAGGCAAGTGCCGGACGGAATACTTATCGCCAGCGGTTCGGAGGTTTCTCTGGCCGTTGAGGCGCAGGAGCTTCTCAGGACGGATGGGATTGATGTTCAGGTGGTCAGTATGCCATCCATGGAGTTGTTCGAAGAGCAGAGCGGCGCGTATCGTGAGAGTATCCTGCCCCGCGCCGTGCGGGCGCGCGTGGCTATCGAAGCGGCATCGGGCTTTGGCTGGGAGCGCTATGTTGGACTCGACGGCGCGGTGGTCGCGATGACGGGCTTTGGCGCTTCCGCTCCGGGGGATGTTTTGTTCCGCAAGTTTGGCTTTACGAAAGAACATGTGGCGGAGGTCATGAAAAAAGTTTTGCGCGGCTGAGTACGGTGAAGATTTAGTATTTTAAGAAACCGTTCCTGGTAAATTCCTTTGGCGCGTATAAAATTCTCCATTTGCGCAAGGGCGTTCGGCAAGTAAAAGTAAAGAGAAAGCAAGAGCGAGAAAGGGACTGTCGCCTGGACAGATGCCAGGATACAGTCCCTTTTTGCTCGAGCTTCACGGTTTAGCGTATGAAAATCTTAAATCATATAAAAAAGCGATAGACGCCTGTTTGTGGCGGATATAAAACGATTAGATACGCCCGGCCGCGTGGATATGAAAAAGATTGATAAATAAGTGTTGACAATCATTTTGGCGGGTGATAGTATATAGAAGCGCCTGTTTACAGGGCGTGGTATGTCCTATCGGGAGTGACGGGGAATGACGCTGGAATCTTTGAAAAACGCGCCGCATGTGACAGGCTTGAAGCAGGTCGGTAAAATTGTCAGCAAAGGGGACGCGAAGTGCGTGTTCGTTGCTGTGGACGCGGATGAGCGCGTGACGAAACCCTTAAAAGCGCTTTGCGAGAAAAAAAGCGTCCCGGTCAACGATGCGGCAACCATGGCGGAGATCGGAAAAGCCTGCGCCATCGAAGTAGGGGCGGCTGCGGCAGCGATTCTGAAGTAACTTACGGTAAAAGCTTGTTCCTATTCAGATATAGGGTCGAGTTTTGATAAATCATGAATCTTCAATATGAAGGAAGGAGGTGCTTGTATGCCTACGATAAATCAGTTGGTTCGTAAGAGCAGACAGACCATGCAGGAGAAATCCACATCACCGGCGCTTAAAAATTGCCCGCAGAAACGAGGCGTTTGCACGCGCGTCTACACGACGACCCCGAAAAAGCCGAATTCGGCTCTGCGCAAGGTCGCTCGTGTCCGCTTGACGAATAGTATTGAGGTAACGGCTTACATCCCGGGTATTGGTCATAATCTTCAGGAGCATAGCGTTGTTTTGATTCGCGGCGGTCGCGTAAAGGACCTGCCGGGCGTTCGCTATCACATCATCCGCGGCTCGCTGGATACGGCGGGCGTTCAGGATCGCAACCAGGGCCGGTCGAAATACGGTGCGAAACGTGCGAAGAAAAAATAATGCGGTTTGAAGATTGAACGCAAGGAGGGATTTTGTATGCCAAGAAAAGGTGCGGTGCCAAAGCGCGATGTTCTGCCGGATCCGGTATATCATGATAAAATCGTCACCAAATTTATCAATAAAGTGATGCTTTCCGGTAAGAAGGGCGTCGCGGAGCGTGTCGTTTACGACGCTTTTGAGACAATCCGATCCAAGACGGGGAAGGATCCGCTGGAAGTGTTCCAGACGGCGCTGAAAAACGTCATGCCGGTCCTTGAGGTGCGGGCACGCCGGGTCGGCGGCGCGAATTATCAGGTGCCGGTCGAGGTTCGCCCGGATCGCCGGATGACGCTGGGGATCCGCTGGCTGGTAAATTACGCGCGGCTGCGCGGGGAAAAGACAATGGATGAGCGGCTTTCAGCCGAACTCATGGACGCGGCCAACAATACGGGGGCGGCAGTTAAGAAAAAAGAAGATACGCATAAGATGGCGGAAGCGAACAAGGCGTTT
>ERZ773005.239-NODE-239-length-48948-cov-8.826683_pt1 | contig 48948 bp, 47 predicted proteins | sample MGYA00580666_ERZ773005 | MGnify/ENA primary metagenome ERZ773005 (study PRJEB29015, sample SAMEA2737999) | human oral metagenome | biome: human oral; feature: human-associated habitat; material: dental | place: China | collected 2061 ...
ATAGTAGGTCTGACGCAAAGATTGTTCAAATCTTTGATTTGAGTACAATCGACTGTAGAGATCTCACACTTTTGCTTATGTAAAAGCAAAATTGAAATGTATCGTAGATACATCAATTATTGTAGTCTAATTTTTATAATTTAATGTTTATGTTAATCTTCCTATCATATAATTTTCCTTGATACATCATTTTTTTCTTATTCTAAAATATTTTTAAAATAAAAATATATTTAAGGTTAATCAAAGGTTGTTTTTATAAAATATAATTACAAAATATATATAAGAATTTAATTGTATTGAAATAGTATTAAGGAGGACATATGAAGGCTAATAAATTGGTAGTTGAATTATTCAGTTTAGCTATATTGTCCGGTTGTTTGATAGCTTGTAGCAAACCTACAAAGGAAGCCAATACACAGTCTATGCAAAACATGAAGGTAAATAGAACAAATTCAAATGCTAAGTCGAATATTTTTGCAGATGATGATTATGATGCAATGATTGATGAGAAAAATAGTACAGTGTTGAATTTAAGTGATATTTCTAAATTAAAGGCAAAAAATGTGAGCGTATCGGGAAATGTTATAACTATTTCTTCAGGAGGTACTTACATTTTAACCGGTAAACTTGACGATGGGCGAATAGTAGTTAATGCAAAAAGTGATGATAAAGTTAGACTTGTTTTAAAAGGAGTTGAAATTTCTTCGACTAGAGGGAATCCTATTTTAGTTGAGAATGCTAAAAAAACGATTATTACTCTTGCATCAGACACTAAGAATAAATTAGAGCTGAAAGGAGAATTTAATAAAGAGGAAAATAAGGATTCAGTTATTTTTTCAAAGAGTGATTTAAGTTTTAACGGTACAGGAATTTTAAATCTTTTTTCACCTTATGGTAGAGGGATTGTATCTCAAGATAAAGTAGTCTTTGTAGACGGTAAGTATGCAATGGATACTGCGGGAAATACTGTAAGTGCTAAAAATTCTGTAGCAATAGCCGACGGCAAGTATGATATTAAGTCGGGAGAAAAAGGCTCAGGATTAAAAACTACCGGAAGTGATAATAAGGGCAGTGTGTATATTGCAAATGGAAATTTTAATATTTCTGCCGGAAAAGACGGAATAAATTCAAATTCGAAAGTTACAATTAACAATGGAAATATAAAGATAAAAAGTGGAGATAATGGTATCGAAAGTGAAAATATAGACATAAGAGGCGGAAACACACAGGTTGTTTCGAAAGATGATGGCATATTTGCAAATGGCAAAAAAGATACTAAGCCGAATTCTCTGCATATACAAATAAGTGGAGGAAAGGTTAATATTTATTCTGAAAAGAATGGATTAAATTCTAAGGGTGATATTTCCGTAACCGGAGGAGAGACAGTTGTCGAAAGTTCAAGTAATACTGAAAATTTGACAATGAATTATAGAGGTTCTGCAAAAATAACCGGTGGAACATTCGTCGGAGTGGGAAACGATTCAATGGTTAAAAGTTTTGGAGATTCTTCAACTCAGGGAAGTATGCTTATGAAATTTGATAAAAAGACTAAAGAAGATTTGAAAGTTTTAGATGAATCAGGAAAAACTTTAGCAGAATATAAACCGAAGTCGGAATATCAAACGGTTATAGTAAGTACAAAAGATATTAGGGAAAATAAAAAATATAAATTAGTGGCAGGAGATCAAACTTTGGACGTTTTCTTAGATAAAATAAATTATAAATCTGCCGAACTTGTTGAAAAATAATTGAAATAGATAGAAAAAGTAACTGAAGATTATAAAAAGCTGTGAAAAAATTCACAGCTTTTTTAATGAAATTTTTAAACTATCTAATATATGAAATTGTATCTTTTTCTTCGATTTTTACCATCTCTACAGATTTGTAAAATTCATTATCTCTGACATCGTGAATATCTGTAAAAAGGCAAAAAGTTCTAACATCTTTATATTTTTCAGAAACCGCCTTAAACAGCTTTGTTCCAATTCCCTGTCTATAATAATTGGAATCTACAATTAAGTCTTGAATAAGAAGTATATGTTCGCCATCTCCTACACAACGGATAAAGCCGACTAATTTACTGTTATCGAAAGCACCTAAAAGATAAATTGAATTTTCAAAAGCTCTTTTTAGTTTTTCATCATCTTTCAGATAGGCTGACCAGTTTGCAGACTTAAAGATTCTCTTTATATCTTCAAAGTATTCATTAAAATCAAATTCTCTTAATTCCATATATCCTCCTAAATTTCTAAAAATAATTTTACTCCCTCTTTTAGTTTTTCTTCACTAAGTGTTGCAAAACCTAATAAAATAGAAGGAATTTCTCTTTTTGTTCCATAAGAGCTAAGTCCATAGACTTTTATCTTTTTTTCTTTCGCTTTTTTTACAATATATTCTTCTGAGTAGTTTTTCGGATATTCTAAAACTACATGAAGTCCTGCGTCTGCTCCTCTTATTGTTATATCTTTTCTTTCACTTAACATATCTATTAATAATTGTCTTTTTTTAGAATAAATTTTTCTCATTCTGTTTAAATGTTTTTCAAATTCTCCGATCTCTATAAAAGTTGTAAGCATTTTTTGAACCATAATTGAAACCGGACAGATGAAAAATTTAAAAATTGTATTGTATTTTTCAACCAAATCAAAAGGTAAAACCATAAAGCTCACCCTAAAACTTGGCGAGATTGACTTTGAAAAAGAGCCGATATAAATTACCTTATCATTTACATCGATTGATTTTAAAGCTGGAACAGGCCTTTTTGAGTATTTGAATTCACTGTCGTAGTCGTCCTCAATTACATATTTTATCTTTTTCATATTCAAAAGCTCAACACGCCTTTGCATATTCATTATAACTCCGGTTGGAAACTGATGTGCAGGAGTTATAACACAAAAATCTGACTTTGATTTTTTTAATTTTGTTAAATCCATTCCGTTTTTATCTACGGGTATAAATTCATAGTTTATATCATTTGTATCCATGATATTAGAAAGCATATTGTAACCGGGGTCTTCAATTCCGAATTTTCCTGAAATCAATTTAAAAATAATTTGAAAAAGATATTCGGATCCGCTTGAAATTACAATTTGTGAAGGTTCTGCCTTAAAACCTCTTGATTTATCAAGATATTCTGAAATTTGTGTTCTAAGTGGAAGATAACCTTGATAATCAACTTTCTCTAAAATATCTTTATTATCAAAAATATTGGAAGAAATTTTTTTAAATACCTTATAGGGAAATTCATCACTTACACCGCTGTACGAGAAGTCGTATTCAATATTTTCTTCTTCTTTTACTATATGTATGGGTTTGTTATTTAGAACATAAAGTTCTCCAACATCTGAAACGAAAAAGCCCTGTCTTTCTTTTGAATAGATAAAGCCTTCTTCCAAAAGTTTTGAATAGGCATTGTCAACAGTATTTAAGGAAATTTTATATTCCTTTGCCAAATTTCTCTTGCTCGGAAGTTTTGTATTTGCCTTGTAAGTTCCATTTATTATTTCGTTTTTGAAATATTCGTAAATTTGCATATAAAGTATGCCGTTATTTAATATTAACATTCTGACACCATAAAAAAATATTATTTTGATACTACAAACAGTATCAATATATGTATTATACTATATTTAATTAAATTAATCAAAGGAGCATTTATTATGGAAAGGAAATTAAGTATTAAAAAAATAACCTTAATAGGAGTAATGGCGGCAGTTGTTTTTGTGGCTTCACAAATTCAAATTCAAATACCATTAGGTGCGAGTGCAACCAGAGTACATATCGGAAACGGATTTTGTTTGTTATGCGGACTTTTGTTAGGACCTATTGCAGGCGGACTTTCAGCAGGTTTAGGATCAGCAATTTTTGACCTAATAAATCCGATTTATCTACCTTCTGCACCATTTACATTTACATTTAAGTTTTTAATGGCTTTTATTTGCGGAAAAATCGCTTATTCAAATGGAGCAAAAGCTGAAAACTTTAAGAAAAATTTAATAGGTTCAATAACAGGAGCTGTTACTTATGTAATTTTATATTTATCTAAAAGTTATATATCTGATATTTATGTTAAAGGATTACCTCAAGCAGGAGCAATTGCAAAAGGATTACAAAGACTATGGGCTTCATCAATTAATGCAGTTGTTGGAGTTTTAATTGCCGTTTTATTGGTAAAGGCTTTAAAGCCAATTTTGAAAAAGAGTATAAGATAGATGAAAATTTTGGTTTTTAATGACTACTGTATTATTGGAAATATTGCAATGAAGGCTAATATTTCTGTATTATCACAAAACGGACATGAAGTTTTTGGAGTTCCGACAAAGATATTTTCATCGAATATGAGTTATAAGGATTATATCAGTTTTTATATGCCGAATTTTTCAGAAATTGTTAAAAAAATATTTGAAATCCAAAAAATTGATGCTATCTATATCGGATTTATTGACGATGAAGAAATTTTTGAAATAATAAAAGATATTTTACAAAAATTTAAAGGAAAAGTAATTTTAGATCCGATACTTGGAGATAATGGAGTAAAATACTTCGGAACAACAGTAAAACAAATAGCTTTTTATAGGGAAATTTTGAAGTTTGCAGATGCAGTAACACCAAATTTAACAGAAGCAATATTGCTTACCAATTATAACAAAAATTTCTCCGAAATCGAAAGAGAAGATGTAGAAAAAATAGCAAAAAATCTTCTTGAAATGGGAGTAAAACGAATTATTATAAAAAGTTTTGAAAAAAATAATATACTTAATACCTTATGTTTTTCTGAAAATACAATAAAATGGTTTGAAAGTAAAAAAATAGATATAAAAATATGTGGAACGGGAGATGTATTTTCCTCACTTGTAGCAAGTGAGTTAGTAAAGGGAGAAAAATTAGAAAACTCCATACAAAAAATTCAAACTCTATTATTTGAAAATATAATAAAACAAGAAAAACAAGATGGATTAAATGAAATACAATTGGAAAACTTTAAAATAGGCGAATAGCCTATTTTTTATTGAGAAAAAACGAAATGACGTATAAGGAGAAATCTTCGTTTCATAGCTAAACGTTAAAAGTAAATAAACTTAAAACTTTAAAAGAAATATTAAAAAAAATATAAAAGGTATCAAAAAAATTATTGAAAATTTTATATAAAACTAAAATAATTCACGTCATAGTACTGAGTAGAGTGATGCCCTCAACACGTCATCTCGAGCGTAGACAATCTTGCCCTAACTTTGTTTACTTGTAAACAAAAGTAGGTCTGACGGAGTCATTGTGTACAATGACTCTGGAGATCTCCTAAAGCTCCGTGCTAGCAAACAAAAATAGGTCTGACGGAGTCATTGTAGCATTGATACAATATTTCCTAAAGCTCTCTGCTTTCATATAATCAAATAAAATTTCTACAGTCAGGTGTACTAAATTTAAAGAAATTAGAAATTTATTTATCATTCTTCTTTTTGATTATGATTATTTGTTTTTATTGCAGGGTATATTTTTATCAAAATTTATAAGGAGAGAGAAATATGAAAAAGAAAATTATAGCGCTGGGATCAGTGTTAATATTAGTTTTTGGGATTTTTATTTTTAAAAACTTTTATATGAATGATAAAAATGTTAAAAATGAAAATTCCGGAAGTAACAGTGTTACTGAAAAAAAATCTGCAAACAATGATTCCAAAAAAGACTCAAATTCAAAAGAATCTGATTCAAAAAAATCAAATTCAGATGAAAAACTCACTTTAGAAAACTTAAAAAGTCAAAAGAAAGTTATGGTTTTAGACTTCAGTCAAAATGGCTGACACGCTTGTGCTGTTCAGCACCCGGTTTTGGAAAAACTGAGAGAAGAATATAAGGATAGAGTAATCATAAAAACTATTGACATCAGAAAACAAAGAGAATTTGCTTCACAATTTCCTATAAAAGCAACGCCTACATTATTTTATTTTAATGCAGACGGAACGCCTTTTAAAGCATCAGATGAATTGGCAAAGAAAATAAGTTATGTTGCTTATGAAGATAAAAAATCAGGTGAATTAAAATTTGGTGGTTCAGAAGGCGTTGTTAAATATGAAGAATTAAAGCAAGTTATTGAGGAGATGTTAAAAAATGTTAAGTAACTTAGAGAGTATTATCGGAGAAGGCTTGAAATCATTTAGTATTTTTGCACCGATTCTCGCATTGCTTGGAGGGATACTAACTTCAATTTCACCTTGTTCACTTGCATCAATTCCTTTAATTATCGGCTTTATGACCGGAACTAAAGAAGATGATACTAAAAGAGCATTTAAAACTTCCGTTGTATTTGCTATCGGAATGGCAATAACTTATACAACACTTGGAGTTTTAGCTGCACTGCTTAGTAAAATTTTTAATCAATCCGGACCGTTTTGGAATATATTTTTAGGAATTGTTATGATTTTAATGGCATTACAAACTTGGGAGGTAATAAATGTAGTTCCAAGTAAAATTTTGACAAATAAAAGCAAAAAGACAGGATATGTAGGTGCTTTAATTGTTGGAATAATGGCAGGGCTGTTTTCAAGTCCATGTTCAACACCGATTTTAGTTGCATTACTTGCGATTGTTGCTTCAAAAGGAAGTTTACTTTGGGGAGTATTACTATTCTTACTTTATTCAATAGGTAACAGTATTTTAGTTGTTGTTGCAGGAACAAGTGCAGGATTTGTCGGTAAAGTTATGTCAAATAAATCTTATGGAAAAATTTCAGATATTGTAAAAATTATTTTTGGAATAATTATTTTACTAATAGGGATATATTTCCTATATCTTGGATTTTAAAAAGTAAAAAATTAGAACTTAGTAGAAAAAACTGCTAGGTTCTTTTTTGTGGAACAATGAAATTTTTAGTAAAAATGATAGACAACAATTAATAATTGTGATATAATACAGTGTACTGAATTTTTATTTAAATTTGTCGCTTTTTGGCAGTTTAAAAAATTTGTTTTAAAGTTTACATTGAAGATAAAGGCCCACATTTATGTTCAATGTAAATTTAGAATAGAGTATAAAAAATTATTGAAAGGGGAAATTATATGAGAAGAAAAATTTATAAAACTCTGTTATCTTTCTTAATGGTTATGGTAATGATTCTTCAAGTGGTGAGTACAGCTGTTGTTGCTGAAGGAAACAAAAAAGAAGTAGACGCAACAATTACAAACTTCAGACTTGAAAGTCCTAAGGGGAAAAAGGCTACAGAGCTTAATAAACACGATGCATTTTATCTTGCAATGGATTGGAAAGTGGATAATGAATATGAAATATTAAAAGAGGGAGACTATTTTGATATAAAACTTCCTGATAATTTAAGTTTCCCTCCAGCATATTCACAAGGAGATTTTGATTTAACAGACTCAAATGGCAATGTTATTGCGCGAGCTCATCTTACACGTGGAGCAGATAATGTAGGAGGAACTATCCGTGTTACATTCAACAACAAAATCAATAATAAGTACAATGTACGTGGAACTCTTTATCTTGGAGCTTTATTCAACAAAAATATAATAAAAAATAATCAAGAAAATGAGTTTACTGTTTCAGTTAAAGGAAAAACTGCAAGTACAAAAGTAAAAGTTACTAAGGTAGCAACTCCTCCTGATCAAGTACTTTCAAAATGGGGAGAACGTGTAACCGAAGGTGGCAAGCCTATAAATGAAGTTATATGGAAAGCAAATATTAATTATAAAAAAGCAAATTTAAAAGATGCAGAAATCACTGATTCATTAACAGGAGATGCAACTTATATTCAAAATTCTTTCAAATTGGAGGAAGTGGAATATAATGATGAAGGTGGAGTTATAAAAAAAATTAAAGAAATTAGTCTTACAGGCAAGCTTAATTTCGGTGCTGATAATAAATCTTTTACTATTAAGTTAGGAAATGATGGTGGACAAAAACAATATAGATTAACTTATAAAACTACCTATATAGCGGGAACTGAATTAAAAAATAATTTAAAATTAAAATATGAAGGCAAAAATGAAGAAGTTAGTTTTACTTTTAAGGATCAAACTGCTGGTGGAACAGCAGGTGGAGATCTTGCAAGTAAAATTAAGATTATAAAGGTAGATGCTGAAGATAATAATATCGTCCTAGCAGATGCCGTTTTTGAAGTAACAGGACCAAATGGTCAAAAATTTGAATTAAAAACAGGTGCTGACGGTACTGTTGTTTCAGGAACGTTGACTCAAGGTACTTATAAAGTAAAAGAAAAAGAAGCACCTAAAGGCTATGTATTAGGTAAAGAAGAATATACTTTAAATGTTACTCCTGCCGGAGGAGCAATTCAAAAAATTACTAACAAGAGAATTAAGATTAACATCTCCGGTAAAAAGACATGGGATGATGGAAACAATTAAGATGGGAAAAGGCCTAATAAGATAAAAGTAAGTTTACTTGATGATAATAAAAATGTAGTTCAAACAAAAGAAGTAACACCGGATGCTGCAGGTAACTGGAATTATACTTTTGAAAATGTTGATGAATACAATGTAAAGACAAAGAAAAAAATAAATTATACCGTTAAAGAAGAAGCTGTAGAAGGATATACTACAGAAGTAAATGGATATGATATTAAAAATTCACATACTCCTAGTAAAACAAGTATAAAAGTAACAAAAGCTTGGGAAGATAAGAATGACCAAGATGGAAAGAGACCAACAAGTGTAACAATTAAATTACTTGCCGATGGAGTAGAAACAGGTGATAAGCTTACTTTAACAGCAGTAAATGGCTGGAAGGGAAGTTTTGATAATCTTGATGAATACAAAGCCGGAAAAAAGATTCAATATTCAATTGAAGAAGAAGATGTTGGAAATGGATATTCAGGTTTTATTGCACAAACTTCAAATACTGAATTTAATGTAACAAACAAAAGAGAACCTGAAAAGACATTTGTAGAAGGAACAAAAACTTGGAATGACAGAGATAACCAAGACGGAAAGAGACCGACAGAAATAACAATCAACCTATTAAAGAACGGAACAAAAATAGCTTCAAAGAAAGTTACAAAAACAGATGGTTGGAAATGGAAATTTGAAAATCTTGACAAGTATGAAAACGGAAAAGAAATTAACTATACTATTACAGAAGAAAAAGTAGAAGGATATACTACAGAAGTAAAAGGATATGATGTAAAGAATTCATACACACCGGGAAAGACAAGTTTACAAGTAACAAAGGCTTGGGAAGATAAAAATGACCAAGACGGAGTAAGACCTAACAGTGTAACAGTTAAATTATTGGCTGACGGAGTAGAAACAGGAAAGGAACTGGTTTTAACAAAGGCAAATAACTGGACAGGAAGCTTTACAGACCTTGACGAATACAAGGCAGGAAAGAAGATTGTTTATACAATCAAAGAAGAAACAGTTGGAAACGGATATATAAGTGTAGTAACAAAAACAGGAGAAAATACTTTTACAGTAACAAATACGAGAACTCCTGAAAAGACATTTGTAGAAGGTGTGAAGACTTGGAATGATAAAGATAACCAAGACGGAAAGAGACCGACAGAAATAACAATCAATCTATTAAAGAACGGAACTAAAATAGCTTCAAAGAAAGTTACAGAAGCAGATGGTTGGAAGTGGAAATTTGAAAATCTTGATAAGTATGAAAACGGAAAAGAAATTAACTATACTATTACAGAAGAAAAAGTAGAAGGATATACTACAGAAGTAAAAGGATATGATGTAAAGAATTCATACACACCGGGAAAGACAAGTTTACAAGTAACAAAGGCTTGGGAAGATAAAAATGACCAAGACGGAGTAAGACCTAACAGTGTAACAGTTAAATTATTGGCTGACGGAGTAGAAACAGGAAAGGAACTGGTTTTAACAAAGGCAAATAACTGGACAGGAAGCTTTACAGACCTTGACGAATACAAGGCAGGAAAGAAGATTGTTTATACAATCAAAGAAGAAACAGTTGGAAATGGATACAAGAGTGTTATTACAGGAAATGAAAAAGAAGGTTTTGTAGTAACAAACGTAAGGACACCTGAACAAAGAATACCAAAGACAGGAGCAGGAAGTAATTCAGCTCTATATACAGTATTGTTAGGATTGTCAGGAACAGTTATATTTTCAGTATTTAGAAGAAAGAGAAAAGAAAACTTATAATATTTCTATATAAAAATCTTTTAAATAACAAGCTATAACAAAATAATATACAGCATAGAACGCTGTTGATAGGAGGACATCTAAAATCGAATAGATGTTCTCTTTTTTGTAAGGAAAAAAATTTACGTCAAAGTAATTTTAAAGAAAAGTTTCTGACACGTCATCTTAAGTTTGGTAGAACAGAGTTGATTTAACTCAAAATGATATATAGGAGAGAAAATATTCGTGAATAAATTTGTATATTAAAATTACAAAAAAGTCTCATATATAAATTGACAAGGATATATTTTTATGATACTATTTAAAAGAATAATTTTAAAAGGGGGATATTCATGAGAGTTAGTAATTTAACAAAAAGGTTTTCGGCATTTTTATTAACTTTAGCCGTTTCTGCGAGCATAGTTGCTACAAATGTTAAAGCCGAGGGATTTTCAGCTCAGGAATTAACTAAGACAACATCTTTCACTGTTGGAAACAAAGCTAAAGATGTTAATATTGAAAATTCAATCAAAGTAAATAAGGCTAATTTGAACAAAGATGAGAGAGGAATTTATATTGATTGGGAAATTGTTTCAAATGTTAATTCTGAGGGTGGAGGAGTTTATGCGCCTCTTGTTTCACCAAAAGGATGGAATAATCATAATTGGCATTCAATTTTACTTCCAAATTCTTTAAAAGATCCTGAAAATTTAAAGATAAATGGAGAAAAGCCAAAAGGACCTGCAACTGCTTTTTCATACGATATTAATTGGGAAAATGCTTATAAATTCAGAAAACAAGGTGAAAAAGATTTTGATAATGATATTGAAAGATTCTTCACAAAAGGTTCAGGTTCTAAATCAGGAGAATTGAATACATTAGCTAAAAATTCAAGATACATGATTTATGCAACTAACTTAGTAGGTAGAACAAAAGGTAAACCTGTTAAATGGACTTTTAGAACTTATATACAAGAAAGTTTTCTAAAAGATGCTCAAAAAAATTCTGTAAAATTGGCTATTTCTTATGCAGAAAAAGCTGGAGGAGAACGCACAAGAGTTAAAGTTGTTGAAGTAAAAATTAAGAATGTTATTGATTTCAATAAAAATACTACAAAATTTGGAGATAAAGAACAACAACATGAAAAAATCAGCGTTCTTGCAGGACAATCAATAGCTAATTCAACTGAAACAAATGCTAAAATTTCAGATAAGAGTTTGAAAAATTATAATTTTGAAGGTTGGAATACAAATGCTGATGGTTCAGGTACTAAGTTTACAAAAGATACTAAAATAACAAAAGATATGGAAGTATTTGGAAAATGGAAACCACTTGATGTCTTTGAAATAGAAGATGAACAAGTTATTCCTAAAACTCATGCAAAAGTAACTTTTAAACTTGGAGAGGGAGTAAAAAAAGGAAAAGTTAAAACTTATGCTGTTAAGAAGGGAACAGTTTTAGAACAAAAATATTTCCCAAATGTTGAACTTGAAGAAGGATATAAGGATTTGAAATGGACACCTGAAAAAAATACTGTAATTGAAAAAGATACTGTATTTGTTGCAAGTGCTACTAAAAAGGAATCAAATTCAAACCCAAACGGTGGAAATAATAAATCAAATGGTGAAAACGGAAAATCAAACGATAAAAATGAAATGTTAAAGCCGGAAGTTGGTAAAGAGAGTAGAAAAGCAAAATTACCAAAGACTGCAGTAGCTACTGGCTCATTAGCGATGGCACTAGTTAGTTTAGTTGGGTTAGGTTTAATAAAAAAGAGAAAATAGTTAATTTTAAAAGCAAGTTTTAAGCTTGCTTTTTTATTTTGAAACAACAAGATTCCTGGGAACCCACCTGATGCGAAGCATCGTGGAAAGGTGGGGTTCTTATTGCAAAAAGGATAATGGTAGGTCTGACGGAGTAATTGTGTAAAACAAAATAGTTCACGTCACAATACTTTGAATAGAAAAACCTCCAACACGTCATCTTGAGCGAAGTGAAACGAAGTCAATCTAGCCCTAACTTTGTTTACTTGTAAGCAGAAGTAGGTCTGACGGGGTAATTGTGTCTTTAGATACAATTGCTCTGGAGATCTCAACTATTGCTTGCTAGCAAGCAATAGTATTTCTGAAAGAAATAAAAAATTTCTAAATGTATCTACGATACATTTACTTATTCTTGTAAACAAGAATAAGTATGAGATCTCTCCACTATGTTTCGCTTTGCTCCACTCCGGTCGAGATGACGTATAAGGGAGATAACTTTGTTTAGTAGCTAGACGTTAAAGGTAAATAAACTTCAAAATATCTTTATAAATATATAAGAAAAAATATAATAGAAAAAATAAAATAAAATAAAAAATCACTTCATTATATATTAATATAAAACAAAATAGTTCACATAATAATACTTTGCAAAGAAAAGCCCCCAACACGTCATCTCGAGCGTAGTCGAGAGATCTCAACTATTGCTTGCTGGCAAGCAATAGTATTTCTGAAAGAAATAAAAAAATAAGATTTCTGTATGTATCGGAGATGCATATAAAACTAATTGGTTATTTTTATAAATAACGTTCGATTATTTGCAAGACAACTAAAGATTAGTTATTGACTTATTTTCCTTTAGATGTTAAAATTTATTTGACTGAAATAGGTCAAATAAATTTTAAGGAGTATTTTATGAAAAAATTACTAAGAATATTTTTAGTTTTAACTATGATTCTTGGAATTACTGCTTGTTCTTCAAAACCTGCAGAAAAGAAAGAAACTACAGTTGAAAAGACAGAAAAGAAAAAACTAAATGTTTATTGTGCAGCCTCAATGACTGAAACAATGGAACAAATCAAAAAAGTATATGAAGAAAAACATAAGGATATTGAATTAGTTTATACTTTTGATTCTTCAGGAACTTTAAAGAAACAAATTGAACAAGGAGCTGAAGTAGATATTTTCATTTCTGCTGCTCAAAAACAAATGAATGCTTTGGATAAGACAAAAACTCCGGAAGCAAATGTAGTTATTGATGAATCTTCTAGATTTAATCTTTTAGAAAATAAGGTTGTTCTTGCTGTTGCAAAGGGAAATTCTTTAGGTCTTAAAGATTTTACAGATTTAACAAAGGCAGAAATTTCGAAAATCGCTCTTGGTAACTCTGATGTTCCAGTTGGACAATATTCAGAAGAACTTTTGAAAAACTTAAAAATCTGGGATGAAATTCAAAAGAAAGTTACTTTCGGAAGCAATGTTAAAGAAGTTACAACTTGGATTAAAGAAGGAGTCGCAAATTGTGGTATAATCTATGCAACTGATGCTTATTCAGCAGGACTTGAAGTTGTTGCAACTGCAAAAGAAGGAATGATTAAGACTCCCGTTTTATATCCAGCTGCAATTATGAAAAATTCAAAAAACGCAAAAGAAGCTAAAGAATTTTTAGAATTCTTAAAAGGTGATGAATGTAAGGCAATTTTTGAAAAAGTTGGCTTTACAATGGCGAAATAATTTAAATAAAAATACAAAATAGTAATAAGAAAGGGAAGTGTTTATGGATCTTTATCCTCTTTTAAATTCGCTGAGAATTGCATTAATTTCTTCTGTGATAACTTTTTTTATCGGGATATTCTTAGCATATTATATTTCAAAACTTAATAGATTTGTAAGGGGATTTTTGGATGTTATCTTAACACTTCCTTTAGTATTACCACCTACGGTTATCGGCTTTTTCATTTTGAGATTATTATCTCCGAAAAGTGCAATCGGAAGTTTTTTCTTGGAAAAATTTTCAATAAGACTTGTTATGAATTGGTATTCTGCAATCTTTGCAACTGTAGTCGTAACTTTTCCTCTAATGTATAGAATAGCTAGAAGTTCTTTTCAAAATTTCGATATGAATTTAAAATATGTTGCTCAAACACTTGGAAAGAGCAACACTTGGATTTTTTGGAGAATAACTTTACCTAATTGTAAACAGGGAATTTTAGCAGGACTTGTTTTAAGTTTTGCAAGAGCCTTGGGAGAATATGGAGCGACAAGTATGGTTTCAGGTTACACTCCAAAAGATACGGCAACAATTTCAACAACCGTTTATCAGCTTTGGAGAACGGGAAATGATGCTTTGGCTTATAGATGGGTGCTTGTAAATATTGTAATTTCATTTACAGTTCTAATCATTATAAATATGTTGGAAAATAAAGCGGTTAAAGAATAAAAAATTGGAGTAATTTATGATTTATGTTGATATTGAAAAGAATTTTGGCAAATTTAATTTAAAAACAAAATTTGAATTTGACAATGAAATAATGGGACTTTTAGGGGCTTCAGGAAGCGGAAAAAGTCTTACTTTAAAATGTATTGCAGGAATTGAAAAACCCGATAAAGGAAGAATTGTATTAAATGATAGAGTTCTATTCGACTCTGAAAAAAAGATAAATATTTCTCCAAAGGATAGAAAAATAGGTTATCTATTTCAAGACAATGCCCTTTTTCCTAATATGAATGTCTATGAAAATATTAAAGTGGGTATAAGAGAAGGAGAAAATTTTGATAAATTAATTATGGAAAAACTTGAAGAAATGAGGATTTCCCATTTAAAAGATAAAAAAATAAATGAAATTTCTGGTGGAGAAAAACAGAGAGTTGCTCTTGCGAGATTACTCATAAATAAACCGGAAATTATCCTTTTAGATGAGCCTTTTTCTGCATTGGACGACTATTTGAAATGGAAAATAGAATTGGAAGTTTCTGAAGTTTTAAGAAAATACAATATTCCTACAATTTTAGTTTCACATAGTAGGGAAGAAGTATATAGACTTTGCAATGAAATTTGTGTAATGTGCAAAGGGAAAAGCGAAGAGCTTATGCAAAAGAAAGAGCTTTTTAAAAATCCAAAAACTTTTTCGTCCTGCCTTATTTCAGGTTGTAAAAACTTTTCCGAAATTGAAAGAATTTCAGAAAATAGACTTAGAGCAAAGGACTGGGATGTTGAGCTTGAAACTAGCGATATGATTTTAAAAAATCATAAAGTTTTAGGAGTGCGTGCACATTTTATTGAATTTGTAAAATCAGATGAAAATTCATTTGAAGTTGAAATAGATAAGGTTATTGAAGATGTCTTTACTTATATAATCCTAGTTCGTAAAAAAGGTGCAAGAAAATCCATAAGGGTTGAAGTAACAAAGGATATTTGGAAAAAGGTTGAAAACGAAAATAATCTTTTTATTACTTTAAGAAAAGAAGATTTAATTTTGCTGGAAGAGAAAAATAATTAAAAATCGAGATAGGAGATTATATGAAAGATAGATTTGGAAGAAATATCACCTACCTTAGAATTTCAGTTACTGATTTATGTAATCTAAGATGCAAATACTGTATGCCCGAAAGTGGAGTTGAAAGTCTTTGTCATAGTGATATTCTATCCATTGAAGAAATTGTTGAAATAGTTAAAATCGCATCAAAAAACGGAATAAAAAAAATTAGGTTGACAGGCGGGGAACCTTTGGTTCGTCGCGGTTTTATTAATTTGTGTAAACAGATTTCTGAAATTAATGAAATTGAAGATATTGCAATAACTACAAATGGAGTTTATCTAAAAGAGATGGCAGATGAACTTTTTGAAAATAAAGTTAGAAGAATAAATTTCAGCCTTGACACTTTGATAAAAGAAAAGTACAATGATATAACAAGGAGAAATGATTTTGATAAGACTATGGAAAGTCTTTTTTATGCAATAAAAAAGGGCTTTAAGGTCAAAATAAATGTTGTTCTAATTGGTGGCTTTAATGATGATGAAATACAGGACTTTGTAAATTTAGCAAATAAATATGATTTAGAAGTTCGTTTTATAGAGCTTATGCAAATCGGAGAAACTGCAAATTGGTCTAAGGATAAATTTGTTTCAAACAAAATTGTTTTGGAAAAAGTTCCGGAATTGGAGTTTGACGGAGTTTCAGGAGTTGCAAAAATCTATAAGATAAAGGGTCAAAAAGGTAGAATAGGACTTATAAGCCCGATAAGTTGTTCATTCTGTGAAGATTGCAATCGTATAAGATTAACAAGTGATGGAAAATTAAAACCTTGCCTACATTCAAAAGATGAAATAAATCTTAAAGGCTTGAGTGGAGAAGAACTTGAAGAAGTCTTTAAGAGAGGAATTTTTGAAAAACCTGAAAAACATCATCTTGAAGACGGAAAAAGTGAAAGTGCAAGAGATATGAATAAAATCGGAGGTTAAAATGGAAGAAAAAGTTTTAACTCATATTAATGATCAAGGTCGTGCAAAAATGGTCGATGTTGGAGAAAAAGAAAAAACTAAAAGAATTGCCAAGGCTTTTGCAAAAGTTAAATTAAATGAAGAAACTTTTAATATAGTGGTAAATGGAAAAGCTAAAAAAGGAGATGTTTTAGCTGTTTCTCAAGTCGCAGGAATTATGGGAGCAAAAAAAACTTCCGATATAATTCCAATGTGCCACCCGATAAATTTAGTTGGTGTTGACATTGAATTTAATATGAATTATGAAAACTTTGAAATAGAAATAATTGCCACAACTAAATGTGTCGGAGAGACAGGAGTTGAAATGGAAGCACTGTCAGCAGTTTCAATAGCTGCTCTAACAATTTATGATATGTGTAAGGCAGTTCAAAGGGATATTGAAATAACAGATCTTAAATTATTAGAAAAATCAGGTGGAAAAAGTGGAGATTTTGTGAGGGGTAAGTAATGAAAGTTTTAGCAGTAAGTATAAGTGAAAGAAAGGGAATAAAAAAACATCCCGTAGAGTACATAGAATTAATTGAAGATTACGGAATAGATGGCGATGCACATGCAGGAAAATGGCATAGACAAGTAAGTTTGCTTGCAGTTGAAAGCATGGAAGCGATGAAAGAAAAACTTCCTACACTTTCAGCAGGAGATTTTGCAGAAAATATCTTAACTGAAGGAATTGTCCTATACAAATTGCCTATAGGAACAATCTTAAAAGTAGGAGAATGTATACTTGAAGTTACACAAATAGGAAAAGAATGTCATCTAGGCTGTGAAATAAGACATATAGTTGGAGATTGTGTAATGCCCAGAGAGGGAATTTTTACTAAAGTTTTAAAAGGTGGAAAGATAAAAGCCGACGATAAAATTGAAATCGTAGAAAAATAGATTATAGTATTGAAATACTAATATAGATAATTTTTAACAAAATATTTTTAATTTAACTAAACACCCCGTCAGATGTGTAAAATATCTGACGGGGTGTTTGCTTTATTTTGAATTTTTACAAATGTCTTTTTATTATAGTATTATTGAATTTTCTATATTTTGAATTATTTTTTTATCATGAGATATTATTATAATTATTTTATCCTTAGATTTTAAATAATTCAAGTATTCCAAAAATGGTTCTATCAAATTAGAGTTCAGATTGGAAGTAGGTTCATCAAAAATATAAATATCAGAATTTTTTAAAACTGTAGTTAATAGAGATACAAGTTGTTTTTCTCCTCCGGATAAATTAGGGAGATTCTTTTTTAAAATATCATTCAGATTTAAAAATTCTGAAAAAAATAGATTTTTAAATAAATAATTTTCATTAATATCAGATATGTTAATATCATTAGATTCTTTTAAAAAATCTTCAACAGTTATCATTCTAAAAAATTCCTTTTGTGGCATATAAGAAATACAATTTTTTCTTATATCATACATATCTAATTTTTCTATCTCATTATCTTCGAGCTTTATGGTTCCTTTTTTATTTAATTTGTTTATACCGATTAAAGCATTTACCAAAGTACTCTTACCACATCCGTTTTTTCCAATTAAACAGTAAATATTATTTTTTTCAAATGTAAGATTTAATTCATTTTTATATAAATTCTTATCATTAAATGTATAATTGAAATTTATAGCTTCTATTCTTGTTATATTTTCTAAGGTAGTTACTCCATTTTTTTCTTTTTCAAAATTTTTAATTTCTATAAGTCTTTCTAGAGAACCATTTGCTACTTGATATTCTTGACCTATGTTGAAAAAATATTTTATTATATTTAAAATCATAGAAAAATATACAGATATTATAGTAAATTCACCTATTGTAATTTTTTTATTTATGACATAAGTACCGCCCAATATAAAAATAAATATAGAAAATATCAAACTTATAAATTCATCAATTGACGAAAAAGCAAATGAAATTTTTCCGAATCTTAAAATTTTATATATTAAATTATCGTATTCAGAATGTAGAAAGTTTGAAGTTTTTTCATATTCTGATCGTATTCTAATTTCTCTATTTCGTAAGAATACTTCATTTAAGTTATTAAAAAATGAATTGGACTGTTCCAACATATCTTTATTTACTTTGAACATAGGATTTTTTATTATAGTGTATATAATAAAGTATATAAATGAAAAGATAAAGACAGAATACATTACAATAATATTAACTCTTGACAGAATATATATTATAAAAATGAAAGATATTATATTAAATATGAAATAACACACATTTTCAATCCAAAAAGTTACTACGGCATCTGAATCTTCTTTAATTCTTTCATTAAGATATGTAGGATTAAAAGATTCAAATTTCTCAATAAAAATTTTATTTACATGTTCAATAATTGATAAATTTACCAAAAAAGAAATATCAGACTTTGTTTTTAAAGATAACATCTTATAAGTATAGCTAAAAATTATATCCATAATTCCTATAAAAGATAGTATATAAACAAAACTCAAAATTTCTTTTATGCTACTTGCATTTATAAGTACATCCAAAAATTTCCCATTTAAAAAAGGAAAAAGCAGATTTAAAATAATATAAATTCCTTGAATAAAAAATAAAATTGATAGCTGTAATTTTTTCTTGGATAAAAACTTTTTTAAAAATTTTGTCATTATAAGTATTCTCCTTCAATTTTTATAATTATTGTAAAAAATTTTTAAAAAAATGTCAATACAAAACCAAACAATTCAAGAAAAAGTTTTTTTATAAAAATATTTTTTACAATAAAATATTTAAAATAGAAAAAATTAATATTTTTATTAAATACTCTTAAAAAATATGCTATAATTTCAGGTTTTACTAAAAATAAATATTATTTTTTAAAAAATAATTAATATTTTTATAAAAATACTGTTGACAATTACGTTTTCATATGATACTATTTAGCTGACAGATACATTGACGTCAAAAATAATCTGTAAAAACTTTAAAGGAGGGATTAATATGCCAAAATCTGGAGGACCTAGTAAATCAAATTCAATTTTTGATCCTAAGAAAAAAGGATTGACAAACAAAAACGATAAAAACAAGTTTGGTACAAGTTCATCAAATGGTAAGAACAAAGGGTTAGGAGAAAAAAAGCCGTTGATGTGGCCTCAAGAACCGATACCACCAGGATCATGTTGCATGGGTTGTTCTGGAACAGCTGACTTAAATATTGAAAATATAGAATTATAATCTAGTCTAAAATGTATGGATTTCCCATACATTTTTAGATATATGGAGAGAAAGAAATGGTAGATATTAAAAGCTTTAAAAAATGGGTAGTACCTATTTTAATGTTTATTTTTTGTGAGTTTGTTCTTAGGAAGAAAATTTTAAATGGTATTTTTAGTGGAAAAATTTTCTGCCTGAAATTGTTTGACAATCCAAATGTAAATTGTTTTTTTTGGGGTGGAGTAGGTTGTATTTTTTTTAGCTGTATAGTTTTTTTGTTTGCAAAGTTTATATACGATGGGAAAGTAAATTCTATAGATAATTTAGAGAAAGTGAGTTTTAAAAAATCTATCCTTATTTCAATAATGTTTTTTATTTTTACTATGGTGATAATTTATATGATTAAATATATTGAACATTTTGTTTGCAATATATCAGTTAGTAGTTTAAATGGAAAATATGTTATGGAAACTCAAAAACGTAACATTTCTATTGGTTTGTTTTCAATTGTTTGCATATCTATATTTGAGGAAATGGTATATAGACAAATATTATTTGGATATTTATATGATTTACATTCAGGATGCAATAAATATATTAGAATTATAACGTCTATAGTAGTTTCATCGATTATATTCGGTTCAATACATGATGGTGTTTTTGCTTATGCTATGATTAGATATATTATATATGGAATTTCTTTTTCAACTGTATATTTATATACTAAGAGGATAAGTACTGCTATGATGGTTCATGTTTTAGTTAATATATTTTTAACACTTATAAACATTGTTATAACTTAATCATAAAAAGGTGATTGACGTTTAATAAAATGTTATATAAATGATATTCATATCAATAAATAATATGAAAAATGTTAAACAAAGGAAATAAAAACTTCGGAGTATCTTCAAAGGCTCAATATTCTGGAAAAGATAGGTTTGGTGGAGCAAATACAAATAGTCGCTTAATACCTATGTGTATTTATTGTATACGTTATTGTATAAATTGTTCAGGAACATCAGATATAGAGATGAAAAAAGAAGAAATAGTTTTATAAGATATGCTGTGGATATCTACAGCATATCTTATAAAAAACAAATTAAATATAGTAAATAATAATTTTCAAGGAGAAAGTTATGATATCTAATAAAAATTCTAAAAAACTTGCAGTACCTGTTTTAATGTTTGTTTTTTGTGAATTTATTTATAGACAGCGAATTACAAAATATATATTTTCTAAGAATTTTTTAGTTGTTAGTCTTTTTGGAAATTCTATTTTGGATAAGAATATTTCTTTTGGAGTATTAAATTTTGCTATTGCGGTGGTTGTTTTATTGATTTCTAAATATATTTTTAAAGAAAAATTAACTTCAATAGATAGTTCTGATAAAATTAGTTTTAAAAAATCTACTATAATAACATTCTTAATTTTAATTTTATCAATGATTGTATATTGCTTACTAACTTATATTATATATGATGTTTTTGGAACGTCAGTTAATAGTTTGACTGCTATTTATGTTACAGAAATGTATATGCAAAATAAATATGTTTATGTCGTTTTTGTATTTTTTACAGTTTTTTTTGAAGAAGTTGTATATAGAAAATTATTATTTGGATATTTATATGATTTACATTCAGGATGCAATAGACATGTCAGGTTTATTACATCTTTGTTAGTTTCAGCAATTATTTTTGGAGCAATCCATGATGGAGCACTTAGTTCTGGAATGATTTATTACGTCATAGCAGGGATAAGTTTTACTGTTGTTTATTATTATACAAAGAGAATTTCAGCTGCTATAGCTATACATTTCTTATATGATGTATGTTTACAGTCAATTATGATGTACATTTACAGTCAATGAGTAAATTTTAAATTTTAGGAGGAGTATATGTTTCATATTAATCAATTTATTATTAGCAAAAGTGATTTAGGTGCTATAGTTCAAAATTCTTTTGGAATTACAATTATAGAAGAAAAGAAATTGATGGATTTTTTGTTTTACTTAGATAAAAATGGAAAAAATAATTTTTTTGATGAGGATTTAGAGTTATTTTTTGAAAGAGAAGAATTTGAGGATGTAATAAATTTTCTTTTGGAATCATCTATAATATATGAAAAAAAAGAGATAGAAGGAAATTTTAATAATATAGGAATTTATTCTAATAATCAAAATTTTAAAGATTGTTTTGAATTTGTTGAAGATGATAGATTTAAATTTGTAAATGATTATACGAAGTTTGGTGATTATGATTTAATGGTATTATTTTTCAATCCGTTTTCTTTAGTTAAATATAATCAATTGGCTGATTATATTTCGGAGAATAATATACCTTGTATCTTCTCGTTTTTTTATGATTCAAAATTTTATATAACTAATTTATACAGAAAAGAGTGGTATTCGCCATGTCCTAAGTGTTTTTTCTATAATCTGGAAGCATCAATAAGATCTTATGGAAAAGTAATGGATGAAATTTCTTTTCAAACTATTGTTGATATGATTTATGCACAAAACCCATTATTTGAAGTGGAAGCAAAATTAAATAAGAAAGAAATATTTTTTCTAGTGACTGAAATTTTAAAAATGATTTCTCAAAATGTTAATATATCAGGGAAAAAAGTTGTTGAAGTTGACTTGAATGGTAATGTATCATATGATGTTCCTGTTCATTTTGAATTGTGCGATTGTTTTGAAAAGTAGGTGGATTATGTCTAAGAATTTAATAAAAAAAGTTCATCAATCTTTTAATTTTATAGGTGATAATAATATAGAAGAAAATCTTGAATCTTATAAATCTTATATGAAATATACTACTAGAGAGATGGCATTCTCTAAATTTTGTGTGAAAAAAATACCTTTTAAGGATATTTTAAATTTTATTAAAGATATTTCGGATAAATATCCGTATTTGATTTTATCTTTTGTTGAAGTAAAATCAGAAGAAAAAATCTTAAAACATACTTTTTGGAACGGAGAGTATTTGTTTGATGAAATAAAAGATTATAAGCTCTTTAGAAATTTAAAATTACCTTTAGGAAATTATTTTTCAATATTTTTTGATATTTTCGCTGTAGATTATTTAGGGGACTTTATTTATTTTCATTCTATAAAAGAGTCTGGAAAGATATTGAAGAATATTGAGAATTTCACTTCTGAAGATGTTGAGTTTAAAGAAGTTTTTAGAAATGGAAATTTGATAACAAGATGTTTAAATTTTAACATTTCAGAAATTTTACATATTTTAACTTGTAAAATAGAGGTTTGATTTATGTTTTTTAGAGATTACAAGAATAGTGTAACTTTTTTTAGAAGAAAGTTTGAATTAGGAGAAGTTTGTACTCATTATGGGCTTCAATCTTTTATAGTTAAATCAAAATATGAGTTACCTTGGACGGGTTCTTCTATTTGTAAAAATAAAAATATGGCAGTTAGAAAGTTATTGAGTGAAAGTTTTGAAAGACTTGCATTAGGATATAATATGGAGTCTGAAAAGGAAATAAAATTATTGTCTTTTAATGCTGATAATATAATTTCTGTAAAAGGAAAAGAAGTTTCATATGGAAGTAAATATGTTTTTGGTAGCATAGATACTACAGGTACAGCTTCAGGAGTTTTTAAATCGGATGATATTATTAATAAAGCTATTTTCGAACTTTTAGAAAAGAATGAATTACTGTTATTATGGTATGGATTATTAGCAGAAGAATATAAATTATCTAATGAAGAGTATAAAGAGTATATGAAATATTTTAATAATTTATATGTTTTAACAGATGAGATTAGAGTATTTTTTAATAGAAATTTGTCTAATGGATTCGGATTCTTTGTTTTTTTATTTAAAGATAAAAAGTTGGTAGGAGCGGGATGTGCTTTTAATTTAGTTTTTAAAAAAGCTTTGTTTTCAGCTATACAAGAAGCATATAACCTTACTATAATATATAGAGATACGTCTTTTGGACATTATAAACATTTAACAGATGAAGAACACAAAGAGATACTAAATCATTTGGATAGAATATCTTTAAGCAAATACAAGATTGATAATTTTGATGAAAGTAAAAATTTGGAACTTAAAAATTGTAGTGATGATATTTATATTTGTTTTTTGAATAGATGTAAATTTTCATATGGAAAGACTATAAAAGTGTATTCTAAAAAAATGTATAATTGTTTACCATCAAGATATAATTTTAAAAGATGTGGTGAAAAAGAAATTTTAAAATATTTTAAAATTGATATTCACAATGATGAAATTCCAGATTGTTGTATTATATAAGGAGTGTTTATGATTTATAATTTAACTGCAAAAATAAATAATTCAGATAGAAAATTTATTGATAAGTTCCATTCGTTTTCTGTAAATAGTAGTATGAATGAGAATATCTCCGGGGGTGCTACTAGACCGTTCTTACGAGAAAGTATTTTAGCTGGTGTTGGAGAATATTTTGAAAGAGATGCAGTTTTTGCTTTTAATAGAAATTTTGCAAACAAAGAGCGAGTTGGTTGTTTGAATTTATTGACAAAAAAAGTAAATTATTTTGATATTTGTAATGAAAAATATAAAATATACTTTTCTGACACTTGTGGTTGTGCATGTCATACAAATTCAGATAATTTAGTTAATAATTGTTTTTCTGAGTTTGTTGAAAGGCAGTCTTTTATGTTAAGATATTTAAGTAAAACAGCTATGTATAAATTAAAATTTGATAAGAATTTATTTGAAAAATTGATTCCAAGTGAGTTGAGTCATTTAAGATTTTACAATATTTCGTTAGTTAATTCATATTTTGTAATTTTGTGTATTGGAACTTTGAATAATGATTTTTACATTGGGTTGGGTGCCGATTTTAATTTATTTAATGCTATTAAAAATTGTATTAAAGAAGTTATGCAAATGAGTTCATTTTATACTAATAAGAATAAAAATGATAATAAAAATTTCAAGAATAGAGATAGAGAATTTAAAGACTATATCGATTATTTTATGGAGTTAGATTCTAAAAGATTAGAAAATGCATATTTATTTTTAGATAAGTTTGAAGAAAAAGCTGTGGATAAAAATTTGTTATATAATTGTTACGATATTAACAATACTTTAAGCGAACTTTATGATAAGTATAAGATAGAACCCTATTTGTTTTTTATGGAAAATATGTATAATTTTAAAATAGCAAAAATAGTAGATTTTAATTGGTTTCCAACTTTGTTACCAAAGACAATTTCAGAAGAGAAGATTAAAAATATTGAAAAAATTACAGGATTAACAATTGACAGGAAGTGCAATTTTATTCCGTTTCCTTAAGGGGTGTAAATATGAATGTAATACATAATAACTGGAAAAGTTCAAATTTTACTAAGGATGGAGCAGAGGTTTGCATAGGGAATAGGATGGTACACCTACAGGGTGAAAATTATAGTAGATATATGTATCCGTTGTTTAATGAATTTACATATGTTAATTCTGTAGATAGGCTATATAATATACTCTTGACTAGAATATCTGAAGATGTATCCTTCGAAAATTTTATTGATATAATTAATAAACTTTTAGAACACAAAATTTTAATTTTAGTTGAAGATAAAAAAATTTTAGAATCCCAAAATAGTATGAATATTTCAATATTTGATTTTTCTTATAGTGGGGTGGCTGAGAAAATTTCTGAAATAAGTTCTTTAAAAAGTGATTTATATGTTTCAAGCGACTTTTTGATAAAAGATAGAACAAAGTTAAAAGAATTAGATTTTTATAATCTAAAAAGTGAAATAAAAAAAGTAAAAAACAACAAAATTGTTATATGTATTATTAATAGAAATAATTTTAATTTGTTAAAAGTGCTTTGCGATTTAGATTTAACAGGTAATGAATGTATTATACCGGTATTTGTTGATTCAAATGTTTTGGTTATAGGATCTATTGTTTCAAAAGAACTTATATTTTCAGAAAAACAATCTTTATGTTATCAGTTTGAAAGTATTTGTAGAAGATATATTTTTAATCGAACATATTTTGAGTGTAATGAAGATTTTTTGATTTCTAGTATAGGACTATTGGATAAAGAACTTAGAGAGATAATTAAAATTTTAGATGGTAATGTTGGTTTTTCAAAAATTTGTAATAATGTAGTTATTTATAATTACAATACAGGTAACATATATTATGAAAAATTATTAAAATATAAATTTGAACTTGAAAGGATATTAAAATATGAATAGTCTAAAAAATTCTTGTATTAACTATGACGAGAAGACTTTGCATGAAATTTTCCATGAAAATACCGCTTTGTCAAAAGAAAATATAGGGGTATTTTCTCATTATATAGGTACAGCTATGGAAAGCGGAAATGTAAAGATGATAAAATATTATAAGAGCTTTTCTAATTATGAAAGAATTGATATCTCCAACTATTGCAATAGGGGTATTGATGAAGTTAAATTGGTAGATGTGCTTTTAAATCGAAGAAGTTGTAGAAGTTTTAATGGTGATTCTATACCATTTAATGATTTTGCAACAATATTAAAATATTCTTGTTGTGCTTCTTATAAAAAAGATGGATTTTATTTTTTTACATATCCAATTTCCGGAGGAATAGATTCGCTTTATTTCATAATTATCGTTAATAACGTTGAAGGGCTTGGTAGTGGGATTTATATTTTCAACAGTATTGATTGTGAACTTATTTTATTGTCCCAAGGTTTTGAGTATACAGAATATGAGAAAATTACAGCCTCTTTTTCGTTATCAGAGAATAGTTGTTTTTCCATTCATATTATGGCTAATACTGAAATCAAATGCTTTAAGTATCAGGATAGAGGCTATAGATTTTTAAATTTAGAAGCTGGACATGTTGCTCAAAGTCTTTGTTTAGTTGCTGAGGGAGTTGAAGTTGGCTCTGTTGCATCAGGTGGTTTTTTAGATTTAGACTTTTTAGATTTTTTGAAGTCTAGGAATATTAAAGATTCATTTTTTGATAATGGAATATTATTATATGAAATATTTTTTGGAAAATATGATTTTTAGGAGGAAATTATGAGTGTTAAGACAAAAAATTTTATTGTATCATTATTAATATCATTGGTATACTTTTTAGGAATTTCAAGATTTTCCACACTAGCAAATAAGTATTTAAAATCAGAATTTGTACTTAAAAACATATCAAATATAAATATTGTTTTAAGTTTGATTTTTGCGGTTTTAATATATTTGCTTTGTAAAAAATTCCCAACAAATTCAATATCCAAGGATAGTAAAAAGGAATCTTTAGTAAAATCTATTTTAATTGGAGCCTGTTCAGGTATAGCTTTACTGGTTGTAATTCAAATTGTATATAAGGTTTTAGGGTTTTTGGGATATCCTTATGATATGACTGGAGAATTTATTAGGATTAAAAATGTAGTTTCAAATAATAAAATAGCCTTGATAAATTTGGTATTTATCATTCCTTTTGTAACTGAAATAGTTTATAGAAATGTAGTATTTGGTTACTTATATGATTTATATGAAGGTGGTTATAAATTTGTTAGATTATTTACACCGGCTTGTTTATCGGGAATTTTATTTGCACTTATAAATGTAAAACATGCACTTCCCATAGTAGTAGAGGCGGTGATTATCTCGTTGACTTTTGGATATGTTTATGTAAAGACAAAAAGAATAGAAAGTGCCATAGTTGGTCATATTGTCTTTAGTGCGGGCGTTGCAATACTTTCATTTATTGTAAAGACAAGCGTTTTATAAAATAGAAAACTAATAAAAAAGCATGTTATAATTAAATTGGTTTATAATTATAGAAAAATTTTGTACATTTATAAATTTGTGTTAATTAGAAGATGTCTTTTTTATTGTGTAATAACAAAGTTCTCAAGCATTATTCGGTGTAAAACAAGAGTTAATGGTAGAAAGCACATAATTTTTATAAAAGTTTAAGAAACGAATTTCATTTTATTTTTTGTTTCAGGTTAAAATTTTTAGATTTTACCTCGATTGGCTTTTTACAAGTTGTAAAATTATTCAAAATGATTTTTATTTTTGTAACAGATTAAATTGATATAAATTATTTGATGCTCAAGGGATAATATGACAAAGTTGTGTCATTAAAGAGACTGTAATAAATAAAAAGAGAATTATGTTTTTTCTAAAAAATATAAAAAATGAATAAATATGCACTATTAAAATAGCTCATCATTTTGAATAATGAACTTTAAAAATGTTTTCAAGACACTTGATTATTCATTTTAAATATTGTATAATTATAATTGAATTTATAACATAGATACATTTATTGACAAAAATTGTTTTAATCTTAAGTTGATTTTTGTTTTATAAGGAATTATTTTTTAAATTTTTATTCCTTTTCACTTTGATTTTTTATAAATATAGAGAGCTTTAAAATGTATTTATGAATTTATAGAGAATAATACCAAAACACAAAGTTAGGGGGAGAGAATCTATGGATCAAAAAGAATTACTTTTGGAAATTAAAGATTTACACACAAGTTTTAGAATCCGTGATGAATATTTTGACGCAGTAGATGGCGTTGATATGAAATTATTCTCTGATGAAATACTAGCTATAGTAGGAGAAAGTGGTTGTGGTAAATCGACTTTGGCTACTACTATTATGGGTTTACATAATCCGAATTATACTCGTTCAACAGGAGAAATTTGGTTTGAAGGGAAAAATTTAGTAGGTTTGTCAGAAAAAGAATTTAATGAAATTAGAGGAGAAGGTATTGGAATGATTTTCCAAGATCCGCTTTCATCTTTAAATCCTTTGCAAAGAATAGGAAAACAAATCGAGGAAGGTTTGATTTATCATACAAAAATGAATGCTGAAGAAAGAAAAGCAAGAGTTTTGGAATTGATTGAACAAGTTGGTATTCCTAATCCTCCTCGTGTTGCAAGACAATATCCGCATGAATTGTCAGGTGGTATGAGACAAAGAGTTATCATTGCAATTGCTCTTGCTTGTAAACCTAAGATTATTATAGCGGACGAACCGACAACTGCACTTGATGTAACAATTCAAGCACAAATCTTAGACCTTTTGGTTGAAATTCAAAAGGAAATCAATGCCGGAATTATTTTGATTACTCATGATTTAGGAGTTGTTGCTCAGCTTGCAGACAGAGTTTGTGTAATGTATGCCGGACAAATAGTTGAAGAAGCACCTGTTTTAGAGTTATTTACAAACGCAAAACATCCTTACACTAGGAGTTTGTTGAACAGTATTCCTCAAATGGATGCAGATGATGAAGATTTGTACGTTATACAAGGTATGGTTCCTTCACTTAAAAACTTACCAAGACAAGGTTGTAGGTTTAAAGCCAGAATTCCTTGGATAAGTGATGAAGAACATGAAGAAAATCCTACAATGCATGAAGTTGAACCTGGACATTTCGTAAGATGTACTTGTTATAAGAATTTTCATTTTGATGAAAAGGAGGGTAATTAATGAGCTTTTTAGAAATTAAAGACCTAAAGGTTCACTATCCTATAAGAGGAGGCTTTTTCAATAAGATAATCGATCATGTTTTAGCTGTTGACGGTGTAGATATGGTTATTGAAAAAGGAAAAACTTATGGACTTATAGGAGAGAGTGGTAGTGGTAAGAGTACTATCGGGAAAGCCATAATCGGTCTTGAAAAGATTACTAGTGGAGAAGTTATTTTTGACGGAAAAACTCTTACTAAGAAAATGGTAAGAAAAGACAAAGAGTTTACAAGAGATGTTCAAATGATTTTCCAAGATAATATGGCGAGTTTGGACCCTAAGAAGAGAGTTATCGACATAATTGCTGAACCTCTAAGAAACTTTGAAAAAATGACTGTAACAGAAGAAAGAAAAAGAGTTTTAGAACTTTTAGATATAGTTGGTATGCCGGGAGATGCACTGTATAAGTATTCATTTGAATTTTCAGGTGGACAAAGACAAAGAATCGGTGTTGCAAGAGCTATAAGTTTAAATCCTAGACTTATCATAGCGGATGAACCGGTTTCAGCTCTTGACCTTTCAGTTCAAGCTCAAGTTTTGAACTTTATGAAAAAAATTCAAAAAGATATGGGATTGTCATACCTTTTCATTTCTCATGACCTTGGAGTTGTAAAGCATATGTGTGATTACATAAATATTATGTACAGGGGAAGACTTGTTGAAAGAGGAACAAAAGAAGACATTTACAAAGATCCGCAACATATTTATACTAAGAGATTGATTGCAGCCATTCCGGAAACAGATCCTAGATTAAAAGAGCAATTAATTGCAAACAGAATAAAGGTGGAACAAGAGTATAAAGAATTAGAAAAAGATTATTACGATGAAAAAGGAAAAGTATTTGATTTGATTAAACTTACAGATACTCACTATGTAGCAAAAAAGGAGGGAAAATAGTATGTGGAAAACCGTGTTAAGAAGATTCCTTCTGATGATACCTCAACTAATAATATTAAGTATTCTTGTATTTATTTTGGCTAAATTAATGCCTGGTGATCCTTTCACAGGGCAAATTACACCAACGACTGATCCTAATCAGATAGAAGCGTTGAGAAGAAAATTTGGTTTTTATGATCCTTGGTACCAACAATACTGGAGATGGATTACAAATATGTTTAATGGTGATTTTGGAACAAGTTATGGATATAAGATGCCGGTATCTACACTTTTAGGACAAAGAGTTGGAAATACATTTTGGTTATCACTACTTTGTGTAACATTTTTATATGCAGCAGCACTACCTCTTGGTATTTTCTCAGGTAGATATAGTGGAAGTAAGTTCGATAAAGCTGTTACATTATACAACTTTGTAACTTATGCTATTCCGGGCTTTATTTTCTACTTGCTTATGATTTTGTTGTTCGCTTACACATTGCATTGGTTCCCTGCATCAGATTCTGTTGATCCGGGTGTTACGGGATTTGCTTATGTTATAAGTAGGTTAAGACATATGATATTACCAGCATTATGTTATACTTTGATAGCTACAACAGCGATAGTTCAATATTTGAGAAATGAAGTTATAGATGCTAAAGGTTCGGACTATGTAAGAACTGCAAGAAGTAAGGGAGTACCTATTGATAAGGTTTATACACATCATATCTTTAGAAATTCTCTTTTACCGATAGCCGCATTCTTCGGTTTCACATTAACAGGACTTATTTCAGGTTCAGTATTTATGGAAACAATCTTTGGTTATCCTGGAATGGGAAAATTATTTATAGAAGCTATACAATCAAGAGATTATTCAGTATTGACAGCATTGATTATGATTTTTGGATTTATGACTTTGCTTGGAAGTTTGTTATCAGATATCATTATGAGTATAGTTGATCCAAGAATAAGAATAGAGTAGTAGGAGGAGTGATAAAATGAGTAAGAAAAAAGAAATGGAAAAAGATGCTTCCCTACATAATCAAGAAATTACGCCAAGTGCTTTTCATGTAATCGTTAGGGAATTTAGAAAAGATAAATTAGCGACATTTTCACTTGCAGTATTGACAATAATAATATTGACAGTATTTATAGGAAGTTTATTCTTCGACGTAGAAGAAGTAATGAAAGTAAATCTGATGGATTCATTTTTAAGACCGGGAGAAGAAGGATATCTTTTAGGAACTGACCAAGCAGGAAGGCCTCTTTTGGGACAACTTTTCATCGGAACAAGAAATTCAATCCTTATAGGTGCATCAGTAACGATTTTAACTAATATAATAGGGATTATTGTTGGTTTGATTATCGGATATTATGGCGGTATCGTAGATAACATCATCATGAGAATTATAGACTTTATTCAAGTATTGCCTATCCTTATGCTTATCATAGTATTCGTAACATTAGTACCTTCATACAATATGGTTACATTCGTATTTATCATGAGTGTATTCTATTGGGTAGGTATTGCGAGACTTGTAAGATCAAAAGCTCTTTCAGAAGGAAGACGTGATTATGTAAGTGCATCTAAGACAATGGGAACACCTTCTTGGAAGATAATGTTTAGAGGAATCTTACCTAATATCAGCTCAATTCTTATAATTAGTGCTATTTTGGATTTAGCCGGTAATATGGGAATTGAAATCGGACTTACATTCCTTGGATTCGGTTTACCACCTGGGGTACCTTCACTTGGAACTCTTATCAACAAGGCGTTAGACCCTACAATCTTAAGAGATAGAATGTATATCTGGTTCCCTGCATCAATGTTAGTACTTGTTCTAATGCTTTCAATTAACTATGCGGGACAAGCATTAAGAAGAGCATCAGATGCAAAACAAAGACTAGGTTAGAAATAATTTAATATTTATAAAATTAAGCGTAGGTATTTTTGCCTACGCTTTTTTGTGCAATAATAAATTTTATAATTATTTCTTAACATCAATACCTTAAATAAAAATATTTTAAAATATCATAAATTTTTTATCGGAAGAAAGTTTAAAAATATGTTTACAAACAGTATAACAAGAACCCCACCCTTCCACGATACTTCGCATCGGGTGGGTTCCCGGGAACCTTGTTGTTTCACAATAAAAAAGATGGGTGTTTCTTTTACATCCATCTTTTTATTGCAACAAAATTATATCAATGACAGTGAAAGATTTATTTATATTAAAATCAGGGAAGATTAAAAAAGAAAACCTGTACTGTCAATATGTAGAGTGTGGCAGCAAAGAAAAGGAAAACTTATGGGAGGAGTTTATTATCTTAAACACTACCACACGATTAATATATACCTTAAAAATATTTTTTGAAACACAAAAAAGTAGTTAAAAAAAATTTTTTTGTAAGATAATTTAGATAAGTGTTTTTTAAAATTATGAGATTTCCACAGTCGATTATAGCCAAATCAAAGATTTGAACAATCTTTGCGTCAGACCCGCTATTGTTTGTAAACAAAAGTAGGCTTGATGGAACGACTGAATAGAAAGTAAAATAATTCACGTTGCAATACTTTGCAAAGAAATGCCCCTCAACACGTTATTTCGACTGTAGCGTTAAATGTATCTACGATACATTTACTTTTGCTAAAGCAAAAGTATGAGATCTTTCGACTGCACTCCGCTCTGTTACGTTTCGCTCAAGATGACGTATATAAGAAGTATCTTTGATCAGTAGCCAGACGTTAAAGGTAAATAAACTTCATATTTTATAAAAATAAATTATATATAAAAGAATAAAAATTTATATCATTGTATCTAACTATAATATATAAAATAAAATAATTCACGTCGTGATACTTTGAATAGAAATGCTCCCAACACGTCATCTCGACCGTAGTGAAACGGAGTGAATCTAGCCCTAACTCTGCTTAATTGTAAGCAGAAGTAGGTCTGACGGGGTAATTGTATCTTTAGATACAATTACTCTGGAAATCTCAACTATTATTTGTTTACAAATAATAGTAAGTCCTGCAAAGGACTTGAAAATAAAATAATTAGATAAAATTATTATGCAAATCTCTCAAAGTCCTATTTAGTATGAAATTTCAATGTATCTACGATACATTTATATTTGCTTGTAAATAAGCAAATATATGAGATCTCCGCAGTCGATTGTACTCAAATCAAAGATTTGAACAATCTTTGCGTCAGACCTACTATTGCTTGTAAACAAGCAAAGTTAGGGCTAGATTGACTGCACTCCGCTCTGTTACGTTTCGCTCAAGATGACGTATAAAAGAAGTATCTTTGATTAGTAGCTAGACGTTAAAAGTAAATAAAATTCAAAAATATTAGAAAATCACATAGAGAAAAAGAACCATACCATTCCACGATGCTTCGCATCGGGTGGATATCCGGGAACCTTGTTGCTTCGCAACAAAAAACTCCACGAAAGTGGAGTTTAGTCAATTCTTATTTTTTACTGTCTTTATATAAATCCGGTAAGCATCTATAATTTACATTATCTTCTTCGTCTAAAATTGTATTTTCATCTACAACAACTAGCTTATATTTAAAATCTTTGGCAATAATATATTTTTTGCCATCTCTTTCTTCGATTTTTACATCGGAATACTCTTTGTTTTTACTTTTTTCATATTTGTCTCTATTTTTTTCAATTTCTTCCGGATTTGTATTAGGTTTAATTAGACTTGGGCCATGAAACATAAGTTTTGGAGACTTAAATTTTTCCTTTACTATAACTAATTGTGCTCCGCCGTCTCCATCAAAAACCTTATTTTCAATCTTTTTCAATATACCTGAAGATGCACAAGAACACAGTAGCAAAGAAACTAATAATAAACTAACAAATTTTTTTAGTTTAGTCATAACATCCTCCCTATTAAAATTATTTAACTAAAAACATAACACTACATCAACTAAACGATGTACAACACTGATACTTTTATAAATTTATTGTATCATAAAATTATACTTTAGTCAAATGTTTTCTCTTGTAAAATTTTGTAACAAAACATATATAATTTCTGTTGTTGAATTGACTTTTTTTTTCGTATTTAGTATAATTATACGAATAGTATTGTAAATTTTTAAGGAGAGATATTATGGATGAAAAAGAAATATTTTTAACTGCTGAAGGGTTAAAAAAATTAGAATTAGAATTAGAAGAATTAAAAACCGTTAAGAGAAAAGAAATTGCAGAAAAAATAAAAATTGCAAGAGATTTTGGAGATCTTTCTGAAAATTCCGAATATGATGAAGCTAAAAATGAACAAGCCCAGATAGAAGAAAAAATTGTTAAACTTGATAATATGATTGCAAATGCAAAGATAATAGATGAAGTTGAGTTGGATACAAAAACTGTTAATGTGGGAGCTACTGTTACTTTAGTTCAAGTTGAAAGTAAGAAAAAGCTTGAATATACAATTGTAGGTTCTGCTGAAAGTAATCCTCTTGAAGGAAAAATTTCAAATGAATCACCTGTTGGTAAGGCTATTTTAGGAAAGAAAAAAGGAAATAAAGTTCAAGTACAATTACCAAACGGAAATGTTGTAGAATACAAGATACAAAATATAAAGAGAAATTAAGAGGTGGTATAGTGGAAGAACAAAATTTGAATGAAATGCTATTGGTTAGAAGACAAAAATTACAGGAATTAGTTGATTCAGGTAAAGATCCACATGAAATAGAGAAGTTTGAAGGAACAATTTATGCAAAAGAGATAAAGGATAATTATGAAAATTATGAGGGAAAAGTTGTAAGACTTGCCGGTCGTATTAGAACTAAAAGAGGACATGGTAAAGTTTGTTTTATGGATTTGCAAGATTTTTCCGGAAAGATTCAACTTTTTAATAAACTTGACGTTTTAGGCGAAAGCTATGAAGAAGTTAAGACTTTGGATATTGGAGATATTGTAGGAGTTGAAGGTGAAGTTTTCACAACTCATGCAGGAGAAATATCAATAAGAAGTTCAAAGGTTGTCTTACTTACAAAATCTTTACAACTTTTACCGGAAAAATTTCACGGCTTAAAGGATGTTGACTTAAGATATAGACAAAGATATGTAGATTTAATCGTAAATCCTGAAATTAAAGATGTTTTTGTTATGAGAAGTAAAATTATTTCTTCTATTAGAAAATATCTTGACAGCAGAGGATTTTTGGAAGTTGAAACTCCAATTTTAAATACAATTCCCGGTGGAGCGAATGCAAGACCTTTTATAACTCATCACAATACTTTAGATATTGATATGTATCTTAGAATTGCTAATGAATTATATTTAAAGAGATTGATTGTAGGCGGTTTCGATAAAGTTTATGAAATGGGTAGAATGTTCAGAAATGAAGGTATGGATAAACTTCACAATCCTGAATATACTGCGATTGAATTGTATCAAGCCTATGTTGATTATGAAGAAATGATGAAACTTTGTGAAGAAATGGTTTATACTGTTTGTATGGAAGTTGTTGGAAAGTCTGAAGTTGAGTTACAAGGAAAAGTTATTGACTTTAAACCGCCTTGGAGAAGAATTTCAATGGTTGACGCTGTAAAAGAGTATGCAGGAGTTGATTTTGAAACTATTTTAACTGATGAAGAAGCAAGAAAGATTGCTATTGAAAAGAAAATAGAAATAACTGAACATACTACAAGGGGAGAAATTATTTCTCTATTCTTTGAAGAATTTTGTGAAGAATATATGGTTCAACCTACTTTCGTTACTAAGCATCCTGTTGAAATCAGTCCGCTTGCTAAAAGAGATCCTAAAGACAAGAGATATACTCAAAGATTTGAGGCTTTTGTAAATTGTGGAGAAATTGCAAATGCTTTTAGTGAATTGAATGATGCGATAGATCAAAAACAAAGATTTTTAAAACAAGTTGAAGCCAGAGAAAACGGAGATGATGAGGCACAAATGATGGATTATGATTTCATCAATGCGCTTGAGATAGGTCTTCCACCAACAGGTGGTATGGGAATAGGAATTGACAGACTTATTATGTATTTGACAAATCAAGATACTATAAGAGATGTTTTACTTTTCCCAACAATGAAACCTATGGTTGAAAAGGATAGTGAATAGGAGTTCATTATGAAAAAAAGAAATTTAATTGCAATTTGTTTAGTTTGTCTTTCTTTTGTGGGTTGTCAAAAATTCCATACTGGAAAAGTTGTTATAGACGACAAAAAAAATGAAGAAAAAGTTGAAAATGTGGAGTATTTGGTTGTTGATGAAGAAGATAAGGAATCTTTAATCAAGAATATCAAATCCGGTAAAGGCGCCGTTATTGATAAAAAGAAGAAACCAAGTTTAGACAAAAGCGATGAAAGTGCTGATGTTACTAAAGATAAAGATGATAAAAACAATAACAATAATAACAACAGCAATAACAATAATAATAGATAGGATAGTGATTATATGAGAATAGAATTTTCTCCGCCGGATATTACCCAATTAGAGATTGATGAAGTTGTTGATACTTTAAAATCAGGTTGGATAACAACCGGTCCGAAAACTAAAAAATTAGAACAAGAGCTTTCTGTTTTTACGAATACAGATAAAACTGTTTGTTTAAATTCTGCAACAGCAGCAATGGAGCTTACTTTAAGATTACTTGGAGTGGGAGCCGGAGATGAGGTTATAACTTGTGCATATACTTATACTGCATCTGCAAGTGTTATTCATCATGTTGGAGCAAAGATTGTTTTAGTTGATTGTAATAAAGAAGATAAGTTTATGGACTTAGATGCTTTAGAAAATGCTATTACAGAAAAGACAAAGGTAATTATTCCGGTTGATTTGGCAGGGAAGCCTTGTAAATATGACGAGATTTTTGAAATTGTAGAAAGAAAGAAATCTTTGTTTAAACCTAATAATAAATTACAGGAAAAAATCGGTAGAGTTATAGTTATGGCTGATGCAGCTCATTCACTTGGAGCTGTATATAAGGGAAAACCAAGTGGAAGTATTGCAGACTTTGCATGTTTCTCTTTCCATGCAGTTAAGAACTTTACTGTTGCTGAGGGTGGCTCAGTTACTTGGAATAGAAATTTAGGTTTAAATGATGATGAAGTTTATAGAGAATTTCAACTTTTATCTTTACATGGACAGTCAAAGGACGCACTTTCAAAGACAAAACTAGGTTCCTGGGAGTATGATATTGTTGCTCCTAATTACAAATGCAATTTAACTGATATTGCTTCAGGTATTGGTTTAGCTCAGTTAAAGAGATATCCAAGTCTTTTGAAAAGACGTTTTGAAATTGTGGAAAGATATAATAAAGGATTTGAAGGAACAAGAATAAAGCCTTTTATTCACTTTGAAGAAGATAGAAAATCTTGTTGTCATCTTTATATTGTAAATATTGAGGGTGCAAGTGAAGAAGATAGAAATGAAATAATTGCAAAAATGGCTGAAAGAGGAATTGCTACAAATGTTCATTATAAGCCATTACCTATGCATACAGCTTATAAGAATTTAGGCTTTGATATTAAAGATTATCCGAATGCTTTTGATAATTATAAGTCAGAAATTACTTTACCGCTTCATACTTTATTGACAGATGAACAAGTTGATTATATAATTGAAAATTTAAAGGCATTGGTGTAATTATGAAGATAAAAAAAGTCGTGATTCCGACTGCCGGACTTGCAACTAGAATGTTCCCTGCAACAAAGGGTGTTCCAAAGGCAATGTTGCCGATTTTTGACAAACCGACTTTGCAATATGTTATTGAAGAAGTTGTAGAAGCGGGAATTGATGAGGTAATTCTCATTGTAAACGAAGATTATTTTACTATTGATAAACATTTTAACTCTGAAATTGACTTAAGAGTTAAAAATTCTAATAATGTTTTGAAAAAAGACATTGAAACTTTGGAAAAGATATTAAAATGTAAGATAAGTTTTATAATTCAAAAAGAACAAAAAGGATTGGGTCATGCGATTCTTTGTGCAAAAGAAGCTGTGAATGGCGAAGATTTCTGCGTTGTTTTGGGTGATGTTATAATTGACTGTAAAGACAGTTCTTGTACAAAAGAGCTTGTCGATATTTATAACAGATACGGAAAAACAGTGGTAGGTGTTGAAATTGTGCCTGATGAAAAAAGACATAATTACGGCATTTTGGAGGGCAAAGAAATAGAAAAGAATATTTTTGACTCAACCAGACTTATAGAAAAACCGAATATTGATGAAACGAATTCAAATTTGGCAATGGTCGGAAGATACATTGTTAAAAATGAAATCTTTGAAATTCTGGAAAATCAAAAAGCGGGGAAAAATGGAGAAATACAATTTACAGACTCCTTAAATGAATTAACTTTAAAAGGAGATTTATTAGGCTATAAGTTCGACGGAAAAACTTATGACGTCGGAAATAAACTTGGAGTCTTGATTGCAAGTATCGAATATGGTTTGAAGGATGAATCAAATCAAAATGCTATAAAAGAATACTTGAAAAAATTGGTATCTTCAGAGTTTAAAATGGGAGAATAATAATGGCCAGAAAAATATTTTTAATAATATTGGATATTATAGTTATAAATCTTTGTTACTATTTGGGCTTTTTATTAAAGTTTGATTGGCATATTCCTACAAGTTATTGGCATATGTATATGAGATGGATAGTGCCTATAGTGTTAATTAAAATTGTAGTTTTCGCTCTGTTCGGATTATATAGAATAATGTGGAGATATGCCGATTTTAAAGAATTGTTTAGAATTTTTATGGCAATAGTTATTGCAAATGTTCTAACCGGAATATTTTTAATTTCGATGAATGTAGGATTTCCAAGAAGCGTTATAGCACTTGTGTTTGTAATTGATATGTTTTTTGTTACAGGTACTAGATATCTTTCAAAGGCTAGAAAAAATTTGGTTTTTTCAATTCCTGTTGAGAAACTTAAAAGAGTTTTAATCATTGGAGCCGGAGATGCCGGCGTTTTAGTACTTAATGAACTTAGAAAACATAAGGAACTAGGTTATAAGGTTGTAGCTTTTATCGACGATGATAAAAATAAGGTAGGAACGGAAATTTTAGGAATTCCGGTTGTTGGTGGAAAAGAAAAAATAATTTCAGCTATTAGTGAGTTTAGGATAGATGAAGTTATTTTGGCAATGCCTTCAGCAAATAGAGAAATTCAACAAGACATTTCGGATATTTGTTCAAAACTTTCCATGAAGATTAAAATAATTCCCGGAATGTATGAATTAATTGATGATCAAAAATTAAATATAAGAGATTTAAGAGATGTTGAAATTGGAGATTTACTTGGACGTGATGAAGTTAAATTGGATCAGGAAGTACTAAATGATTTCTTGAAAAATAAAACGGTCTTGGTAACAGGCGGAGGCGGTTCAATCGGCTCCGAGCTTTGCAGACAAATAGCGAAATTCAGTCCAAAAAGATTGATAATTTTAGACATCTACGAAAATAATGCTTATGAAATTCAAATGGAACTTGTAAGACATTATAAGGATTTGGATTTAGTTGTAGAAATTGAATCAATAAGGGATGCAGTAAGAATGGATATTATCTTTGGAAAATATAAACCGGATGTAGTATTTCACGCAGCTGCACACAAACATGTTCCACTTATGGAAAACAGCTCAACTTCTGCAATTAAAAACAATGTCTTTGGAACATTAAATGTTCTAAGAGCTTGCGATAAGCATGGTGTTTCAAGATTCGTTTTAATTTCAACAGATAAAGCTGTAAATCCGACATCTGTAATGGGAACTACAAAGAGAATTTGTGAAATGTTAGTTCAAACATTTAACGAAAAATCCAAAACTGAATTTGTTGCAGTTAGATTCGGAAATGTTTTAGGTTCAAACGGATCTGTAATTCCACTTTTCATCAATCAAATCAAAGAGGGTGGACCTGTTACAGTTACTCATGAAGACATAATAAGATACTTTATGACAATCCCTGAAGCTTGCCAACTTGTATTACAAGCAGGAGCAATCGCCAAAGGAGGAGAAATCTTTATACTCGATATGGGTGAACCAGTTAAAATTCTTGACTTGGCAAAGAACCTTATCAGACTTTCTGGCTATGAACCTTATAAGGACATCGACATAAAGATTACAGGACTTAGACCGGGCGAAAAACTTTATGAAGAAATACTATTAAATATGGAAAATTCAGTTGCAACTGATTACGAAAAAATATTTATAGAAAAACCTATAGTTCACGATGTAGAAGCTCTAAAAGACGGACTTGAAAGACTTGATAAAGTTAAAAACACTCTGGATAAAAAAGAAATTACAGACATCTTAAAAGATATGGTTCCGACATTTAAACCGGACTTATTGAATAAATAGAAATACTCCACCGAATTGGTGGAGTTTTTTGTTAAAAACCTTAAAATCTATTGACATTATAGTTCTATTGTTGTATAATAATCAAAGAAAATTTGACGGAGGTAAATTTCATGACAAATACAGTTAAAATGTCGGTTTTTAATATTGGTAAAAATTGTTTGATTGACTTTTCTGTTTTTGTTCTTAAATTTTCTCTTTTTAATAAACTTAGTAATTTAGCTGGGAATTCATTTTTTAAAAAATGTATTTCTAGCATTTTTTTTAAGTTTATAAAATCTCCTTTTACTAAAGCTGTTAAGGACTTTGTAAAGGAATTATATTCAATATTTTTCGTTAATATTTTAAATTTTAGGAAATAACTTTTAGTTATTTCCTTTTTTTTGTGATTATGACAAAATGACTTAATAGGAGGGATTGTATGAAAGAATTTAGAAATTTAGTTAGTAGTGAAGATTTTTCTTGTGAAGAATTACTTGAACTTATGAAGTTAGGAGCAGAGATTTATAGTAATCCTGAAAAATTTTCAGAAAAATGTAGGGGAAAGATTTTAGCGTCATTATTTTTTGAACCGTCAACAAGAACAAGATTGAGTTTTGAAGCGGCTATGCTTAGACTTGGTGGAAGTTGTATAACTGTTCCGGATCCAAAAGTTTCATCAGCAACTAAAGGGGAAAGCCTACAAGATACAATAAGAACAGTAGGTTGTTATTCTGATATTATAGCTATGCGTCATCCTCACGAGGGTTCTGCTGAACTTGCAAAAGAAGTAACACTTGTTCCTTTTATTAATGCAGGAGACGGAGGACATCAACATCCCACTCAAACTCTTACAGATTTACTTACAATTTCTCAAAATAAGAAAACTTTGGAAAATATGACTATTGGTCTTTGTGGGGACTTAAAATTCGGAAGAACTGTTCATTCACTTGTTAAGACACTTTCAAAGTTTAAGGGAAATAAATTTATCTTTATTTCACCTGTTGAGCTTGTTATTCCTGAATATATCAAGATGTATCTAAACGACCGTAATGTTGAGTTTATCGAAGTTAGAACAATTGAAGAAGTTATGGATAAACTTGATATTCTATATATGACAAGAGTTCAAAGGGAAAGATTTTTCAATGAGGCTGATTATGTAAGGCTTAAAGATACTTACATTTTAGATAATAAGAAGATGAAAACAGCAAAGGATGATATGATAATTCTTCACCCATTGCCAAGAGTAAATGAAATTGCGACAGAAGTCGATACAGACCCTAGAGCAAAGTATTTTAATCAAGTTAAATTCGGTATGATAATCAGAATGGCATTAATCTTAAAATTATTGGAGGTAAAATAATGTTAAATATTAATAGTATTTCAAATGGAATTGTAATAGACCATATTAAACCGGGTCTTGGATATGAAATTTTTAAACTTTTAGAATTGGATAGTGCAGATTTTACAGTTGCACTTATAATGAATGCAGATTCTAAAAAATATGGCAAAAAAGACATGATAAAGATTGAAAATGTTATGGATATTGACCTTGCGATTTTAGGTTTAATCGATAAAGATTTGACTGTAAACATCATAGAAAACGAAAAAATCAAGGAAAAACTTTCAATGATTTTACCGGAAAAAGTAGAGGGTTTTATAAAATGTAAAAATCCACGTTGCATAACTTGCCACGAAAATGTTCCAAATAAATTTATATTAGTTAATAGAGAAAAGGGAATTTATAGATGTAATTACTGTGATAATTTGTATTCTTGTGGAGGACATAATGAAAAAAATAGTTAAAAATGCAATCTTAGTGGATAAAGATATTAATAGAGTCGGAGAGATAAAAATTGAAGACGGAAAGATAGTAGAGATTGGCGAAAATTTGAGTTTTGATGATAGTTATGAAATTATAGATGCAAAGGGAAAGACTGTTATGCCTGCATTTGTAGATTTACATGTGCATTTTAGAGATCCGGGTTTTACTTATAAGGAAGATTTAAAAACAGGATCACTTTCAGCTTTAAGAGGTGGATATACAACTGTAAATACAATGGCAAATACAAAACCGATTTGTAGTGATTTAAAAACTTATAATGATATAATGAAGAGAGCAAAGGAATTGGATTTAGTAGATATAAATCAAATAGTTGCAGTTACTAAAAATTTTGATGGAAAAAATTTGGTTGACTATTCAAAATTTGAAAATGCAAAATTTTTATCCGATGACGGTAAGGGTGTGCTTTCTGAAACTACAATGTACAGAGCGATTTTAGAGGCGAAAAAATACGATAAAATTATAATGATACATGCAGAAAGCGAACTTTCTCCAATTGATTATAGAATAGCGGAAGACCTTATGACTTTAAGAGATGTATATCTTGCAAAGAGATTGGACGGAAGAATTCATCTTTGCCATGTCAGTACAATCGACTCTTTGGAAGCTGTAAGACGTGGGAAAAAAGAGGGAGTAAAGGTTACTTGCGAAGTAACTCCACATCATATTGCACTTTGGGATAATTCATACAGAGTAAATCCGCCAATAAGAGAAAAGTCAGATGTTGAAGCTCTAATAGATGGAATTGTAGATGGAACTGTTGATGCGATTGCAACTGATCATGCACCACATACTGCAGAGGATAAGGCAAATGGAAGTCCGGGACTTGTTGGACTTGAAACTGCCTTTGCGATTTGTAATACAAAATTGGTTAAAGAGAGAAATATCGACATAAGAACTTTGTCAAAGGTAATGTCCTATGGTGGAGCTAATTTAATGGGAATTAAAAAAGGTCTTTTAAAAGAGGGATATTTTGCAGATTTGGTTATAGTTGATACTGATAAAAAAATTGTTGTAGATTCAAGTAAATTTGCGTCAAAAGCGAAAAATACACCTTTTGATAAAATGGAACTTTATGGAGAAGTGCTTATGACAATTAAAGCGGGAGAAATTAAATATAAAGGAGAATTTTAATGATAATAGATAGATTATATGAAGCGGTAAAAGAAAAAGGATTTGTTTGTGTTGGACTTGACAGCCATTTAGATTATATTCCAAATTATATTAAAGAAAAACACGAAAAACTTTCAGATGTAATTTTTGAATATAATAAGACAATAATTGATGCGACAAGTGATATTGTAGCAATCTACAAACCACAAATAGCATATTATGAAGCTAACGGACTTGAAGGCCTTATTGCTTATCAAAGAACTTTAAGATATCTTAAAGAAAAGGGACTTTTAAGTATTGGAGATGTTAAAAGAGGAGATATTGCAAGTACTGCAAAGGAATATGCAAAGGCACATTTTAAAGGAGAGTTTGAAGCGGATTTTATAACTCTTAATCCATATATGGGAATGGACAGTATCACACCTTATTTAGATTATTTAAAAACCGGAGAAAAGGGAGTTTTCGTATTGCTTAGAACTTCAAATGAGGGAGCAAAGGACATTGAATGTCTTGACTACAACGGCGAGGCTCTTTATTTTCAAGTTGGAGATGAACTAAAAAAATTTGCTGATGAATTGACTTCTGAATGTGGATATTCTCCTTTGGGGTTTGTCGTAGGAGCAACTCATAGCGAAGAAGCTAAAAAAATAAGAGAAAGATATAAAAATATTTTCTTCTTATTACCGGGATATGGAGCACAAGGTGCAAAAGCAGAAGACATCAGAACTTACTTGAATGACTTTAACGGTGGAGTTGTAAACTCTTCAAGAGGAATTATAAAATACTATCAAAAATTTGAAGACGGCGAAGAAAGATTTGCTCATTATACAAGAGAAGCTGTTTTGAATATGAGGAAGGATATTTATGGAGAATAAATCATACGAAAAAGTTGAAATAATTTTGAATGAAAAAATTTCCGAAGGCATTTACAAAATGGATGTCAAGGGAGAATTTAAAGCTAAAGTCGGACAATTTTATATGGTTAAATGCTTTGAGGACGGGACTATGCTTCCCCGTCCGATAAGTATCTGCGATATGGAGGACAATAAATTAACTTTTCTTTATGCAGTTGTGGGAAAAGGGACAAAGATTATGTCTGAAAAGAAAGTAGGAGACAACATAGAAATTTTAGGACCACTTGGTAACGGATTTCCGATTGATGAATATAAGGGTAAAAAAGTCGCACTTGTTGCAGGGGGAATTGGAATTGCACCAATGCTATATCTTGCAAAGAAATTGGAAGCCGATGTCGATTTATATGCAGGCTTTAGAGATGAAATATATTTTACTGAAGAGTTTAAGGAATTTACAAAAAATACATATATCGCAACAAATACGGGAAGTGTAGGACATAAGGGATTCATAACTGAGATAATAAAAGATGATTATGATGTAATTTATTGCTGTGGTCCAAATCCCATGATGAATTCAGTAAAAAAATTAGGCTTTGACATACCTGTCTATGTTTCTTTAGAGAGTAGAATGGGTTGTGGAATCGGGGCTTGTCTAGCTTGTAGTTGTAAAACTAAAAACGGAATGAAAAGAATTTGCAAGGAAGGTCCTGTATTTGAAGTTAAGGAGGTGAATTTTTAATGTTGGAAGTAGATATTTGTGGAGTTAAATTTAAAAACCCCGTTATCGGAGCTTCCGGAACTTTCGGTTTCGGTAGAGAATATGCTGAATATATCGACTTAAACAGAATAGGCGGTATTTCTACAAAAGGACTTACTTTTGCAGGTAAAGACGGAAATACGGGAATTAGAATTTACGAAACACCTGCAGGGATAATGAACAGTATCGGACTTCAAAATCCTTCAGTACCGACTTTTATTGAAGAAGATTTACCTTTTATGGAAAGTTTTGATACACAGATTTTAGCAAACATTGGAGGTTCACAATTAGAGGATTATTTAAAATCAGTTGAACTTATCAATAAAACAAATATAAAAATAATTGAATTAAATATATCCTGTCCGAATGTTAAATCAGGTGGAATGGCTTTTGGTATAAAATGTGATATTGCAGAGGGAATTGTAAAAAAAGTTAGAGAAAATACTGATAAAGTTCTTATGGTAAAATTATCTCCAAATGCTGAAAACATAAAAGAAATGGCAAAAACTTGTGTTGAAGCGGGAGCGGATTGCCTTTCACTTGTAAATACATTTAATGCCTTGGCAATAGATATTTACAATAGAAAAGCAGTTTTCGACAATGTAACTGCGGGACTTTCAGGAGCTTGTATAAAACCTATTGCTTTAAGAATGGTAAGAGATGTCGTTTCGGTTGTAGATGTTCCGATTATTGGAATGGGCGGAATAATGAATTGGCAAGATGCAATTGAATTTATTATGGCAGGATCAACCGCAATTCAAGTTGGAACGGCAAACTTTATCAATCCTAGAGTAATGATTGAGATAATTGAAGGAATGGAAAAATTCTGTAAAGAACAAAATATAAAAAATTTAGAAGAAATTAGAGGAATTATTTAGGAGGAAATTATGGAACAAAGAGTATTGGAATTATTAAAAGAAAGTGAAGCGTTATTAGAAGGACATTTCCTATTATCATCAGGGAAACATAGTGACAAATATGTTCAATGTGCAAAACTTTTGATGTATCCAGAAAAAGCTGAAGAAGTTTGTAAGGTAATTAAGAAAAAACTTGAAGATGCAAATGTAAAAGTTGATGCGGTAGTTGGACCTGCAATGGGTGGAATTGTAATTGCTTATGAATTGGGTAGAGCCTTAGGAGTAAGAGCAATGTTTACAGAAAGAGAAAATGAAATGATGACTCTAAGAAGAGGATTTTTCATAAATGAGGGAGAAAATGTTCTTGTAGTTGAAGATGTTGTTACAACAGGAAAATCTTCATTAGAAACAATAAAAGTTCTAAAAGAACATGGTGCAAATGTAGTTGGAATCGCTTCAATAGTTGACAGAACAAATGGAAAATCAGGTATCGAATACCCACTTTTCCCGGCAATTTCATTAAATGTTCAAGCCTTTGAAAAAGATGATTGTCCACTTTGTAAAGAAGGAAAAATTGAACTTGTAAAACCGGGAAGTAGAAAAAAATTCTAAAAATATTTTAAAATAAAAAAGCATACTCGATGTGTTTTTACTTGAGTATGCTTTTTTATTGCGAAGTAACAATGTTCTCAGGAGCCCACATGAAAGCATCGAGGAAGAGTGAGTTGTTATTGCGAAAGCTAATAAATATCTAAAGATATTTAAACATTGTATAGAAAACAAAATAATTCACGTCATAACAGTTGACGAAGAAAAGCTCCTAATATGTCATATCAACTATAGAAAAATCTTCTAAAGAATCATAATATACTTTATTCACTTTACACGATAGTAATTTAAATATATATTTAATACATTTGACCTAAAAATATAAAAATGGTATTATTGTTATTGTATCAATTAAATATTGTTTCGTTCGTTTTTTGAAATTTATTTAAATTAGGTTATTAGTTAGGAGGCTTCTAATAACTATGTATTTTTGAAAATAAATAGGATTTTATTTTTAAAAATAAGTAAAATATTAATTATTATTCTATGAGGAGGAGTACAATGAAAAAAAGGTTTTATTGTATTATGTTGAGCGTGCTTATGGTGTTAAGCGCTTTATTACCTGCTTTCAGAGTTTCGGCTGAATCGGGTAAAAATATTTCACCTGATGTAAATATTACAAAATTTACAATCGAAAATTGGGAAGGAAAAGAAGTAGATAAACTTTCCAAATGGAGCAGATTTAAAATTAAATTGGATTGGAATGCTCAAAAGTATGGAAATACTTTAAAAAATGGGGATTATTTTGAAATCGAATTACCTGATAAATTCAGGTTTATAGAAGATTCTTCCGCTATTGATTTTCCAATATATGGAGTAGATGGAAAAGTTTATGGAAAAGGACATCTCGATGTTAAAAAAGAAGGTGGAGGAACTTTAAGAGTAACTTTAAATGAAAAAGTTGAAAATCTTTACAATGTAAAAGGTAAAATTTCTATGGAATCTGTATTCAATCAAGACAAAATTACTCTTGGAGAAAAAAATAAGTTTATAATAGAATTGAATGGTAAAAAGATTGAGAAAGAAGTTGAAATAGGAAAACCACATTCAGCAGAAAATGAAATTCTAGCTAAATGGGCTAATAGAATTGCTGATAAAGTAGATGAAGTTAAGTGGGTTATTCGTTTTAACGTAAGAGGCGATAAAATTGATAAGGCTATATTTGAAGACGAATTAAGCATTACTGAAGGAAATTTTGATGGGCTTCGTTTTATAAAGAATAGTTTTGAACTTCACAAAGTCAAAATTGATAATTTTGGAACTATTTTACAGACTGAATGGAAGAAAGATGTCTCAAAAGATGTTCAATTTTCAGACAATGATACAAAATTCAAATATGTGCTTGAGAATATTAAAAAAGGCGAACAATTTTTACTAACATATAGATCAACTTATAAGCCTAATGTTAAAGTAAAAAATAAGGTAAAATTGACAGCGGATAATAAAACCGCTGAATCACAAAATGAATATAAGAGTGCGATTTCAAATGGAACTATTGAAGGCGATTTACTTGGTAAAATAAAGATTATTAAAGTTGACTCTGAAAATAATCAATTACTTTTAAAAGGTGCGAAATTTAAAATTACCAACAAGAAAACAAATGAAACTTTTGAATTGGTAACTGACGAAAAAGGAGAAGCAGTTTCTAACAAATTAGTTCAAGGAACTTATGAAATTAAAGAAATTCAGGCTCCTTCAGGTTGGATAAAAAGCGACGAAATAATTAATGTTGAAGTAAAAGATGATGTAGCCGTAATAAGAACAGTAAAGAATAAGAGAGAAAAAACTGAAGTAAGTGTTAATAAAACTTGGATTGGAAAGAAACTTTCAAGTGTTAAAGTTAAATTATTAGCTGACGGTAAAAAAGTTGATGAAGTTACTTTAAATGAACAAAATAATTGGAAGCACACATTTACTAACTTAAATAAATATAAAGATGACGGGAAAACTGAAATTAAATATACTGTTGAAGAAGAAAAAATCAACGGATATGATACAGAAATAAAAGAAAATTCAAAGAACGACTTTACAATTACGAACAAAAATACTGAAAAAGTAAAAATTCCTGTAGAAAAGAAATGGGAAGATAATAATAACCAAGACGGTAAGAGAGTTAAGGAAATAGTTGTAAGATTAGTAAAGAATGATATTCCTACAGATAAGATAATAAAACTAAATGAGCAAAATAATTGGAAAGGTGAATTTACAGACCTTGACAAATATGATGCACAAGGAAACAAAATTAAATACACTGTTAAAGAAGAAACAGTAGTAGAAGGATACGATACTGAAATAATTGCAGGGCAAGTAGATGGAGTTTTAGGATATATAATCAAAAACAAGCATAATGTTGAAAAAACTGAAATTCCTGTAGAAAAGAAGTGGATTGGACCTGCAAGCGTTGAAGAAGTAACTGTAAAATTATTTGCTGATGATGAAGATACAGGAAAAACTTTAACTTTAAAGAAAATTGAAAATTGGAAAGGTAAATTTACGAACCTTGATAAATACAAAAACGGAAAAGAAATAGTTTATACAATCAAGGAAGCAAAAGTAGAAGGTTACGAAAGCAAGGTAGAAGGAAATGCAAAAGACGGTTTTGTGATCACAAATAAGAATGTAGCAAAGACAGAAGTTCCAGTTGAAAAGAAATGGATAGGAAAAGCTGTAAATGA